>Ga0208154_10016_pt1 | contig 91964 bp, 79 predicted proteins | sample Wag4S2014_11_5_FD_187354 | JGI IMG/M metagenome (GOLD analysis project Ga0208154, IMG submission 187354) | Deep subsurface shale carbon reservoir microbial communities from Ohio, USA - Utica-2 Time Series 2014_11_5 (SPAdes) (version 2) ...
CATTAAGCAGGAAGAATAAATGATTTTGAAACTCTTTGTGGGAACGTTCTGTTTTAAACATAAATAACACCATCCTGATTTAGTATTTAGGGTAAAAATATGTCCCTATATTTAATTATGGATGGCCGGAAAAATGACAAAAATGAAAAAGTCAAGTCTCAAAATCGAGGTTTAAAGATACTGGAGTTGTCTGGAGTTAATATATCTAAATAAAAGTATATTAATCGCAGTTTTTATTCCGTTTAAGATGCTTAATGATAAAGGGAAATATTGGTTTCAGGTTGGGGTGAAAAATTTTGAAAGGCGCTATTAAGCCTTATCAATCAAGGGCTTATTTAGCCGAAAATCTTATTCTATAGTATAGGGGTGGCCGTTAGGCCATTTTGTTCTTATGGTATAATTTTTAAATTTGACTGTAATTTTATTATATAAATCCAAATAAATCGAGACGAAATAATATTCAAATTATTTTATACTATTAATATAGTAATAATTATAAGAGTTAGTTATTCTAACATAAGTCCTATAAGAAATTAAGAAGATTACAACTTAAACTTATCCCGGGAGATTCGATTAACAACTAAAAAATAGGAGGACTTATTAATGTTAAATAAACCAGATCAAAAAGAAATTAAGAAAAAAAGATAAAAGTTAAAAGAAAAGGGAAAATACCATAATGCAGAGAAATGGCAGATTGCATTTTTTGCTTTAAACAATACTGCTACAAATACGGCATTTGTACTAATTATGTATTATGCTTTCTTTACTCAAAATGTACTTGGTCTTTCTGCAGCAATTGTTGGTGGAATAGCAACTGCGATGAGAATTTTCGATGGTTTTACTGATCCTGTAATTGGGTTCATACTTGATAAAACTGACACTAAATTTGGTAAATATCGTCCCTTTATGCTTATTGGTAATATTATTTTAGTGATTATGATTATTGCACTATTTAATGTTCCACCAGAATGGTCCACCCAGACTAAATATATTGTTACAGCTCTGTTATATGGTCTAGCAATTATCGGTTATACTTTTCAAACTTCTTGTACTAAAGGCGCTCAGGCAGCATTAACTAATGACCCTGCTCAAAGACCACTTTTTACCTTTTTTGATGCAATTTATAATACACTACTTTTTGCTGGTGCTACCTGGTTTATTATGACCTACATGGCACCTAAATACGCTCAAAATGTAAATGATCCGGCTCTATGGTCAACAGTTTCTGTTATTTTTATGGCAGCTTCTTTTGTTATGACAATTATGGCGATTATCGGTATCTGGTCTAAGGATAGAACAAAATATTTTGGACTGGCAGAAAATGCAGTTGAAATTAAATTTAAAGATGCCTGGGAAGTTCTTAAAAACAATCGTCCTCTGCAGATGCTAATTGTAGCAGCTTCTACAGATAAACTAGCCTTAACTGCCCGTCGTGCCGGTTTTGTCTATTTCTTTTCTAATATTCTATATAATACTGCTCTTCAGGGAACATTTTCGGTCTGGGTAATGGCTCCTGCTATTTTAGTAACTTATCTGGGAGTTAAATATGCAGAAAAAGTTGGATTAAAAAATGCATTTGTTAAATTAACCTGGATGGGAACAATTTTAATTTTAGTTCTGCTTATAATCACACCAATGCTGGCTGAAGGTGAACTTACTACAGGAGTATTAATATTATTAGTAGTTTTAGGAGCTCAATATTCAGTAAGTCAGCTGGCAGGTAATATAGTAATTCCGATGATTGCAGACTGTACTGATTATGAATCCTGCCGCTCCGGAAGATTTATGTCAGGCTTTATTGGTACTATCTTCTCCTTTGTTGATAAGATGATTTCATCTTTAGGAACTGTAATTATTGGTTTCAGTATAGCTTTAGCTGGTTATGGAGGCCAAAAAATTCCACCTAACTCTCCGGTTAGTGCAAGTTTAGAAATTGCAATATTGTTTATCGTTTTTGGTTTACCCTTAATTGGACATGTTGCTTCTTTAATTGCAATGAAATTCTATCCTTTAGATGATAAGAAAATGGCTGAAATTCAGGAAGAAATTGATAAAAAGAAATCAGCGACAGCTACTGCCTAATAAATTCAATATAAATTATGTATAAGTTAAAGATAAGGGCTTCTCTAAAATTTTTAAAGAAGCCCAGATGGATTAATGATTATAAATTTTGAAATAAGTGGAGTGATAATAAATGGAAGAACAGTTTTTATATCCTGCTCAATCTCAGACAAGACAGATTATTGACTTATCAGGAATCTGGAAGTTTAAAGTAGACTTTGAGGGAAAAGGAAGAGACGAAGGCTGGCAGAATGGTTTATCTAATTACAGTGAAGTTCCTGTTCCATCAAGTTTTAATGATTTATTTACAGATAAAGATGTGAGAGAACATGTTGGGGATGTCTGGTATCAGACAGAGTTTTATCTGACAGAGGAATGGCAGCAGAAAAATGTTAACCTTCGTTTTGGCAGTGCAACTCATAGAGCAGAAGTCTGGTTAAATGGAGTTAAAATTGCTGAACATGAAGGTGGATACATGCCATTTGGAGCAATTATTAATGAAGCTGCTGACTTTGGAGCTAAAAATACTCTGATTGTAGTCGTTAATAATGAATTAGATTTAACGACTATTCCTACCGGCCAGGTTAAAGAATATGATGACGGTAAAAAAAGATTATTTCCTTATTTTGATTTCTTTAATTATGCCGGAATTCATTCTGCAGTAAAGATTCAGCTTTTACCTAAAGATTATATTTATGATATTTCGACAGTTACAGATTATGAGGGGAATACAGGTTATCTAAACTATGAAATAGAAAGCACTTCTCACTCTGAGATTAAAGTTGAATTAAAAGATGAAGCGGGTAATGTTGTGGCTGAGGCTAATGGAGATAGTGGTAAGCTGGAAGTAGAATCAGTTAATCTCTGGCAGCCTGGTGAAGGCTATTTATATAATTTAGAAGTTAGTTTGTTAAGCAGTGGCGAAACAGTTGATACTTATCCACTACCTGTGGGAATTAGAACAGTTGAAGTCAAAGGTAATCGCTTCCTAATTAATGATGAGCCATTTTATTTCAAAGGCTTTGGTAAACATCAAGACAGTGAGATCAATGGCCGTGGTTTTGATCCAGCAGTAATGATTAGAGACGCTGAACTTTTAGACTGGATTGGAGCTAATTCTGTCCGCACCTCACATTACCCTTATGATGAAGAATTTTACCGAATGTGTGACCGCAGAGGGGTTGTTGTAATTGATGAAACCCCAGCAGTGGGTCTTTTTGATATGAATATGAACTTCCTGGCAGCAGGTACTGGAAAAGAATCTGATTTCTTTGATAAAGAAATTGTGCATCAAAAAACAAAAGGAAACCATAAAAGAGAGATTAAGCGTTTAATGAAAAGGGATAAAAACCATGCTTCAGTTGTAATGTGGTGTCTGGCAAATGAGCCAGATAGTGCTCAGGAGAGAGCTGAAGAGTATTTTGAAGAAATTTTTTCTTACGCCAGAGAACTTGATCCACAGGCGAGACCTCTTACATTTACAAATATTATGACAGCACCATATGGTAAGTGTAATGCTGCTCAATTTGCAGATGTAATTTCCTTAAATCGCTATTACGGCTGGTACTTAATGGGAGGAGCAGAGTTAAGATATTCTCAAAAGAACTTTGAAGAAGAACTTGCTGGCTGGGAAAAAGAAGGAAAACCAATAGTGATGACTGAATATGGTGCAGATACTAAAGCTGGAATTCATAAACTGCCTTCAGTCCAGTGGTCAGAAGAATACCAAAATGAATATCTAGAATTACAGCATCAGGTTTTTGATAACTGTGATTCCATTGTAGGAGAGCAGATGTGGAACTTTGCTGATTTCCAGACAGTTGAAGGTATTTTAAGAGTTGACGGCAATAAAAAAGGTGCCTTCACCAGAGATAGACAGCCTAAAATGGCAGCACATCTCTTAAAAGCAAGATGGGAATAATTCTTTTGTACCAGGTACAAATAAGCTTATTTGTACCTGGTACAAGTAAATAAAATCACAAACAAAGCAGGTGAAAATATGATTGAAATCAATAATTTTGCAAAAGAAAAAGAATTTTTAATCTGTATTGATTCTGATGGTTCAGCTATTGACACAATGACTGAAAAACATCAAAAAGCATTTGGCCCGGAAGCTGTAAAAGTTTGGGGGGTAGAATCAGTTAAAGATATTTTCTTAAAAAAGTGGGATAAAGTTAATCTTTATTCAAATACAAGAGGAATTAATCGATTTAAGGGTCTGGTTAAAACCTTTAATGCTCTAAAAGTTGAAGGACATGATTTGCCAGAGATTACTAAAATTCAGCAGTGGGTAGAAACAAGTAGTGAATTATCTAATCCCGCTTTAAAAAGAGAAATAGAGAAAAGCAAAAATAAAGAAGAACTTAAACTAGCTCTGCAGTGGAGTCAGCAGGTTAATCAAAAAATTTCAGAATTAGAAAAAGATATTAAAAAAGTTTTTAAAGGTGTTAAGGAATCATTGATCAAAATAAGTTTTAAAGCAGATATTGCAGTTGTTTCATCAGCCAACCAAGAAGCCCTTTTAGATGAGTGGGAAAGTTATAATTTACAAAAACATGTAAAAATAATTTTAGGTCAGGAAGCAGGCTCAAAAGCTGATAATATCAAAGATCTAAAGCAAAAAGGATATAAAACTAAAAATATTTTAATGATTGGTGATGCTCCGGGAGATTTAAGAGCAGCTGAAACAAATGATGTTTCTTTTTATCCAATCATACCAACAGAAGAAGAACAATCATGGAGTGTTTTTCTTGAGCAAACTGCTGCTCAGTTTTTTGCTGGTAATTATCGGGAAGAATATGAAGATAAGTTAATTAAGAAATTTAAATTTATTTTGAAATGAAATTTAAACTTAAAGAAATAAAAACTGGAGGTAATCATGGTAGATTTAAAAGCAAAGCCTTTTTATTTAAATGAGGAAGATGTGAAGTGGGTAAAAGATACAATCTCTGAGATGACTATTGAAGAGAAAATTGGTCAATTATTTATAACTAGAATTCATGGTGATCTTGATGACCCCAATAATCAGGAAATAATAAAAAAATATCATGTTGGTGGAATTAGATATGCCAGCAAAAGTTCAGAAGAAATTTATAATTTTATCAAAGATGTGCAGTCAGCCAGCAAAATTCCATTATTAGCAGCAGCTAACTGTGATAATGGAGGAGATGGAGCCTGTACTGATGGTACTTTTATTGCAAGTGGAGCAATGTGTGAAGCTGGCGAATCAGAAGAGGTTGCTTATAATGCAGGTCTGGTTAGCGGTCGTGAAGAGGCTGCTTTAGGAGTTAACTGGAACTTTGACCCCTGTGTTGATATTTTATATAATTGGCGAAATACTATTGTTAACACTAGAGCTTATGGGAACACTCCGGAAAAGGTGATTAAATATACCTCTGCCTATTTAGAGGGCTTAAAAGATAATGAAGTAGGTGAAGTTGCTGCCTGTGTTAAACATTTTCCAGGTGATGGAGTTGAAGAAAGAGATCAGCATTTAGTTTTAGGGATTAATGATTTTGAGCCGAAAAAATGGGACAATACCTTTGGTAAAGTCTATAAACACCATATTGATAATGGTCTAATGAGTATTATGGCAGGTCATATTGCAATGCCTGAATATCAGAAACAGCTTAATCCAGAATTAACAGAACAAGAAATAATGCCTGCAACTCTGGCCCCAGAACTATTAAATGATTTACTAAGAGACAAACTAGGTTTTAATGGGCTAATCGTTACCGATGCTTCTCATATGTTAGGAATGACCGCTGCAATGCCGAGAAAAGACTATGTTCCTGGCGCTATTGCTGCCGGCTGTGACATGTTCCTATTTTTCAATGACAAAGAAGAAGATTTTCAGTTTATGCTGGACGGCTATAAAAATGGTGTAATTACAGATCAAAGATTAAATGAGGCTTTAGAAAGAATTTTAGGGCTTAAAGCAGCAGTTAATCTTCATAAAAAAGAAGAGAAAAATGAATTAATGCCAGCTGAAGATAAGTTAGATATTATTGGTCAGGATGAACACCATCAAATGGCAGCAGGAGCCGCTGATAAGGCTATAACCCTGGTAAAAGATAGTTTGGGTCAGCTGCCGATAACTCCAGAAACACATCCTAGAATCAAATTGTATTATTTATACGGAGAACTTGGTGGTATTTACAACAGCGACACATCTTCAAGAGATAGAATTATTACAGAGTTAGAAAAAGCAGGTTTTGAAGTTGATTTAAACGAAGGTGAGTCAAGAGATAAGGGCAAGATTATGGAATACAGAGACAAATATGATGCAGCTTTTGTATTTGCCGATGTCAGAGGTTATGCTCAGCAGAATAATTATCGAATTAAGTGGAAGTCACCGATGGATAATGAAGTGCCTTGGTATGCTGCTGAAATTCCAACTGTATTTGTTTCTTTAAATTATACAAATCATTATTTAGATGTACCAATGATCAAAACATTTATTAATGCACATGGGAATACAAGTGAAGTTATTAGACAAACTATAGAAAAAATTATGGGTAAATCAGAGTTTAAAGGCTCATATAATAAAAATGTTTGGTGTGACACCTGGGAAGCCAGAAGATAATTAGTTTTATTTTGGTACCGAGAACTTGCAAAGACATCCAAATATCCGGTATCAAAATCCAAAAATTGCTCCTTATTAGATTAATATAGATTGGTAAAAGGCCTTACAATCTTGATAGTTGTAGGGTCTTTTACTTTTTAACTCAGAAAAGTTGGTTATAATTAATAATAGAAATTAAAGATAATTATAATAAATTTTAGTATTATTTAAAATTGAGTTTTTATTTAATTTGATAGGAGTGATTATATGGCAGGTAAAAGATTTCATTCATCAAAAAAGAAAAAATTATTTGCAGAAAAAAGGCTTAAAAGTTTGAAACCAGCTCAACTTCTGACAGAATTAAATTTAGAAGCTGGGGATATCTTTATAGATATTGGAGCTGGTAATGGATTTTTTTCTCTTCCCGGAGCAGAAATAGTTGGAGAAAAGGGTAAAGTTTATTCAGTAGATGTTCAAATAGATATGTTATTAGATTTAAAACATCGGGCTCAACAAGCTGGTCTTTCAGATCGAATTGAGATTTGTAAAAGTGATGATAATGATGCTAATTTACATCAAAAAGCAGATTTTATGCTTTTTGCCTATCTTTTTCATGAAGTTGAGGAGAAAGATCAGTTTTTAGATAATTACTTTAAATTTTTGAAAAAAGGATCTAAGGTGGTTTTTATAGAATGGGACCCCTCTCAAAGAGAAGAAGGACCACCTCTTCATCACCGAATTGAAAAAGATGATTTGAAATCAATGTTGGAAGAGCGAGCTATAAAAAATATCAAGATAAAAGAAATAGATTACAATTCATATTTAGTTAGCGGTAGAAAAGTATAATGTATATAGATAGAATAATTCAAAAACAGTCTTTCTTTCAAAAGAGAGGCTGTTTTGTTGATTTTAGCAGCAATTTATGAAATGATTTAAGATAAGAAAAAAAATTTTGAAATAGATATCGAATAAGGTGAAAATATGATAAAAAACAAACAGCGACTAATGATCCTGGCATTTACAATAATGATGATGAATGGAGTAGTAAATAATTTAAGAGCTCAGGTTGGTCCTTATATAATAGAAGATTATGCTCTAAACTACAGCAAACTTGGCATTTTGTTATCGTTTATTTCAATTGGGTCAATGCTGTTTTATTTTTTAAGTGGAAAGCTGATTGAGAAATTTGGTTTAATAAAATTACTTTTTTATGGGATTATCTATAACATAATTTCTTTAGCTGCTATTTATTTATCACCAAATTATTATTTTTTAACTTTTTCATTTTTTCTGCTTGGATCAGGTTTAACACTTTTAAATATTGTTTCAGTAAATCTGATTTCAATATCGTACAGCAAAAACAGAGGCAAAATGATCAATCTTCTCCATTTATTTTATGGTCTTGGTGGAATAATTGCTCCTTATTTTGTAACCTTAGTTTTAAAATTGGGTTTCAGTTGGGCCCATTCTTTTTTATTTTCAACTATTTTACTTGTTATTATTTTTGTTGAATTTAAAACAGCTGCTGTTCCAGAAATTGAAGCGAGTAAAAATAAAACTATGCGGAGCACTAAAGAGCTGCTTAAAGATATTAAAGTAATCTTATTTTCTTTAATTGTATTTCTGCAAATAGGGGTAGAATTTTCTATTATAACCTGGTTGGCACCCTTTTTAAAAGATGTTGAGGAGAGATCTGATTTGGAAATTAGTTTTTATATAGCTCTATTTTTTATAACCTTTACTATCGGCAGGCTCTTAGCAAGTTTTATGGTCGAAAAAATAGGATATTTTAATTTTATTATTTTTACTGCTGGTGCTGCCTCTCTGTCCATTGCAGCAGCTTTAATTGGCGGTAGAAGCTTTACTATTTTAATACCACTTTCAGGAATTTTTCTGGCAGCCCAGGTTCCTACTGCTCAGGCTGCAATCTTAGATAGTTTTGAAAGCAGTGGAATTAAAGTTGTTGGCTTTGCCCAAACTGCAGGTATGATTGGTTCTACAGTTCTTGCCAGCTGGATTATAGGTTTTGTTAATGATTTTATCAGTATAAGAGCCGGATTTTTTATTTTAGTTATTGCTTTGGCAGCAGATCTATTAATAACATCTTATTTGAAATATATAACTAAAAAAGAGACTGCTTAGTAAATTGAATTTTCTTTCTTTACTTAAAAATTATAAAATGTTATAATTAACTTAGTTAATTTATTTAATTAACAAAGAAATGAGTGAGCAATATGGAAAAGGGCAGTTTTAAAAATATGAAAAAGAGAAATCGAAAAAATATATTAGCTCTGATAAAAAATGAAGGTGGTATTTCGAGGGCTCAAATTGCTGAAAAACTTAAAATATCCAGGGCCACAGTAACCAATTTAGTTAAGGAATTAATTAATTATGGGCTGGTGCAGGAGTCCGATCTTGGAAGGTCTAGAGGTGGCAGGCGCCCAATGCTGCTGAATTTGAAAGCTGATGGAGCTTATTCTATAGGAATAGAATGGGGAATCGATTCAATTAAAACAGTTTTGCTGAACTTTAAAGCAGATATTATTTTAGATGATCAGATACAAATGGATAATAATAGCTTTGAAGAATATAAAGAAGTTAGTTTTAATTTAATTAAACAATACAATAAAAAGCTGGAAGACTCAAGTAAAATTATTGGTATAGGTTTTGGTATTCATGGTTTAGTAAATCCTGAGAAGGGTTATTCGGTTTTTACACCTCATTTTAACTGGGGAGAAGTTGATATTAAAAGTATCTTGGCTGAAAAATATAATTACCCAATTTTTATTGATAATGATGTTAGAATGATGGCTGCCGGAGAAATTTGGCAGGGAAGAGATGATTTTATTTTTATTAATACTGGTTCAGGAATCGGTGCAGCTCTGGTTTTTAAATCAAAAATTCATTACGGTAATAACTATGCAGCTGGAGAATTAGGTCATCTTAAAATTGCAGATGATGGCCCTAAGTGTTATTGTGGGAAATATGGATGTTTAGAGTCATTTGCTTCTAAAGAAAGTATTATTTCTAGTTATCAAAATTTAAAAAATAATGAAGTAAAGATTAGTTTTTCAGATATTATGATAGCCTATCAGGCAGGAGAGATTGAGTCAAATTTGGTTATTAATGATGCCTTAAAATATTTTGCAAGAGCAATTTCGGTTGTTTTAAATATTTTGAATCCAGAAGCCGTTATTATAGGCGGTCTATTTGCTGAATATGAAGAGCTATTACTAACAAAGCTGTATAAAAAGATTAAGGAAGATTCTTTAAATCAGGTAATTAATAATTTAGATATTACAACAGCTTATTATCAAAATTTAGCAGGAGCAGTAGGAGCTGCAGAAAAAGTATTGAATGATTTTTTTGAAATGAAAAATTAGAATATTTCTAAAATTATCAAGTTATAATTTGATCAAAAATTAGGAGGCAGTTTATGAATATTTTAGTTACTGGAGGAGCAGGTTATATTGGCAGTCATGTGGTAAAAATATTACTTAATCAGGGTCATCAGGTGGTAACATTAGATAATTTGCAAAAAGGTTACAAAGAAGCTGTAACCGGGGGTAAGTTTATAGAAGCAGATTTAGCTGATCAGAAATTACTAAATGAAATTATGCAGAAAAATGAAATTGAAGCTGTGATTCATCTGGCAGCTGACAGCCTTGTTGGAGAATCAATGGAAAAGCCGGGCAAATATTACAGGAATAATTTTGCTAATGGAATTAATCTTTTAGAAGCAATGGTAAAAAATGAAGTAAAGAATATTGTTTTTTCATCCACAGCAGCTGTTTATGGTGAACCAGATGAAATTCCAATCAAAGAAAATAATAAGACTGAACCAACAAGCACTTATGGAGAAAGTAAATTATTTTTTGAAAAAGCTTTAAGAAGATATGATGATGTATATGGAATTAAATATACTTCATTGCGTTATTTTAATGCAGCCGGAGCTGATCCAGAAGCTAAAATTGGTGAGGCCCATGATCCTGAAACACATTTAATTCCCATTGTTCTGCAGACTGCTTTAGGAATCAGAGATAAAATATATATTTTTGGTGATGACTATTCAACCAGAGATGGAAGCTGTATTAGAGATTATATTCATGTTAGTGATTTGGCGGCTGCTCATCTTTTGGCAGTAGAAGCATTAGCTTCCGGTCGGGAAAGTGCAGTCTATAACTTAGGTAATGGTGAAGGGTATTCGGTTAAAGAAGTTATTAAAACAGTAAAAGAAATAACTGGAAAAGATTTTGAAGTTGAGGTTTCTGATAGAAGAGCTGGAGATCCAGCAGTTTTAATTGCAAGTTCAGAAAAAATTCAAAAAGAATTAGACTGGCAGCCTGAATTTCCAGAATTGGAAAAAATAATATCTACAGCCTGGCAGTGGCACAAATCAGGAGGATTTGGAGAATAACCAGATAAATAGAGCAGTTAATTTTTAATCAGCGGGCCTATTAAATATATTAATAATATTATCTCAGCAAAATTAAAATGCTGGGGAAGACTATAATAAAATTTAATAAAGAGGTGTTAAAATGAATAAAAAGGAGTTATGGGATAAATTTGACAGCACTTTTAGAGATTTTGATTTAGAAAATGGAGCTTATGCAGCACCAGGACGGGTTAACTTAATTGGTGAGCACACAGATTATAATGATGGCTTTGTAATGCCGATGGCAATAGAAAAAGAAATTACAATGCTGGCTCAACTGCGACCTGACAAAAAAATTAAATTTTATTCTCTTGATTATGATCAGTTGGTGGAATATGATCTGAATAATTTAGAATATGATCAAGAAAATGTCTGGGCAAATTATCTTTTAGGTGTTGTCGATGAAATTCAGAAATTGGGTAAAAATCTGCAGGGTTTTAATTTGATGTTTACGGGAAATGTCCCTCAGGGTTCTGGGCTTAGTTCTTCAGCGGCCTTAGAGGTAGTAACTGCAATGACCATTTGTGATTTACATAAAATTAAAATTGATGGAGTTGAGATGGCTCTGCTGGCCCAGCGAGCAGAAAATAATTTTGTTGGAGTCCAGTGTGGAATTATGGATCAGTACATTTCTCGCCTCGGCAAAAAAGATCATGCTCTTTTAATTGACTGCCGCTCAAATGATTACCAGCTGGTTCCCTTTAAAAATAATGACTACCAGATATTAATTTGTAACTCTAAAGTAGAAAGAGGCCTGGTGGATTCAGAATATAATCAGCGCAGAAATGAATGCAATCAGGCAGTTGAATTTTTTGCAAAAAAAGAAAATGAAAAGATAACAGCTTTAAGAGATGTAGAACTAAAAACTGTAGAAAAATATAAAGGAGAAATTCCAGAAAATGTTTATAAAAGAGCCCACCATGTAGTTAGTGAAAATGCCCGGGTTTTAGCAAGCCAAAAGGCTTTAGAATCTGATGAAATACATAAATTTGGTGAGCTAATGTATGCCTCCCACAAAAGTTTGAGTGAAGATTATGAGGTCAGCTGTAAAGAACTAGATATTTTAGTTGAGATAGCAGCTGAAGAAAATATAACCGGTGCACGAATGACCGGAGCTGGCTTTGGCGGCTGTACTGTTAATTTAGTCAAGAAAGATCGTACAGAACAGTTTATTAAAACAATTAAAGAAAAGTACAAAAAAGAAACAGGTATAGATGCTGAAGTTTATATCAGCAATCCAGCAGCAGGTGCTAGAAAAATTTATGTAGAGCCTCAGCCGGATTACTAGAGGTTAAAGGGAGTCTTTATTTAAAAAATGAGAAATTTAAAATTGATTAGCAGAGGATCTGATTAATGATGCCAAAAACTATATTCTTAACTATCTTAATCATATTACTGATTCTTTCATATTCTGCTTCTATTAGCGCAGAGGCTGCTCCAAAAAATTTTAATTTAATTAAACTTTTTAATTCAGGAGCAGATTATTTAATAGACTATAAACTAGAAAATATGACTTTAGCAGAACAAGTGGGCCAGCTTTTCCTAGTAGGATTTCATTCTCAAACTATTGATTCACAAATTAAAGATTTACTTGAAAATTATCATATAGGAGGAGTAATTTATTTTACTAGAAACATAGAAAATTTAGAGCAGACCCAAAAATTATCTAAGAATTTACAGGAGCTGGCCTTAAACAATGGTGCCAGGATACCACTTTTTATAGCTGTAGATCAGGAAGGTGGTAAAGTAAGGAGAATTAAAGATTTAAGTTATTTTCCGGCTAATCAAACTTTAGGAGCTGCTGGTAATCAAGAAAGAACAAGAAAAACTGCTGCAATAACTGCCAGGGAATTAAAAGGTGTAGGAGTAAATCTTAATTTGGCGCCAGTACTGGATGTAAATAATAATCCAAATAATCCGGTGATTGGAGAGCGATCATTTGGAGCAGAACCAGAACTTGTTGCCAAAATGGGAGCAGCTTATATTAAAGGACTCCAATCTGAAGGAATTATAGCAGCTGCGAAACACTTTCCTGGTCATGGTGATACTGTAACTGATTCTCACACTGCTCTTCCAGTAATCAACCACTCTCGAGCCCGACTTGATGCGGTAGAATTATACCCGTTTAAAAAAGCAATAGAAGTCGGAGTGGAAGTAATAATGGCTGCTCATATATATTTTCCCGCTATTGAAACTGAAGCTGGAATTCCGGCAACTTTATCTAAAGCAGTTTTGACTGATCTATTACGAGAAGAATTAGACTTCAGGGGCTTAATTATCACTGATGATATGGAAATGGGGGCAATTACAAAAAACTTTGGTACAGTTCAGGGAGCAGTTAGATCAATAAAAGCTGGCAGTGACATTGTTTTAATTTCTCACAGCTATGATCTGCAAAAAGAAGCATTAGCAGCAGTAACTGCAGCTGTTAAAAATGGAGAAATTACAAAAAAAAGAATTAAGGAATCTGTTAAGAGAATACTCAAACTCAAAGTGAAAAGACTAAGTGAATCCATATGAAAATCAATTTTGCCTTAAAACTTCAATTATTTGCGAAGTTTTTTCTTTTTAAGAAGGATAAAAATTATATTTAGAGAATTATATAGATAGCATAATTCAAATATATGTAGGAAAGGAGTATTAGATGACAGCAGATAATTCAGATCTTCAAAGTCTAATCACAAATATTGATCGAAAATATACTCCTCTGAGAGAAGTTATTAAAGAATCGTGGAATAGAAGCAGTAACTATGGTTTAAAAACTAATAACTTTAAAAACAAAGTTTTATTAAATAGAAATGAAATAGAACTAAGAATAAGCAAAAATAAAGATTTTAACGATAAATTTGATAGAATATTTTCAGAGTTTAGAGAAAACATTGGTGAGATTTCTGCAGTTTTTTTTATAACAGATAAAGAAGGTTATGTTCTCTCTGCTAAAAATCATCTTAATGAGTTTGTAAACTTAAAAAAAGGTGAAAATTTTAGTGAGTTTTATTTGGGGACAAATGCAGCTGGTTTAACCCTTTATTCTAATCAACCGGCTACTGTTAAAGCTGAAGAACATTATTTTAAATATCTAACAGCCTATAATTCAACAGCTTATCCAATTTTAGACCAATACAACAACTTAAAGGGCTGTATAGCTGCTTTTTATACAGCTGAATTGGATAATAATTTGTTAGAAATGATTATTAAATTATTTGCCTTTACTTTAACAGATAAAATACCTGCTGATAAAATTTTAAAAAGTAAGAATGACAAATCAGCTCCTAAAACAGGATCCAAAGCCCGATATTCTTTTGCTGATATCATAACAAATTCTAAAAATATGAAAAAAGCAATTGAAGTGGCCCAAATTGCAGCTAGAAATGATTCAACAGTAATGCTGGTCGGAGAAAGCGGTACAGGTAAAGAAATGTTTGCCCAGGCAATTCACAACTATAATCACCGTAAAAACAGTCCTTTTGTGGCAGTGAATGTAGGAGCTGTCCCCAAAGATTTGGTGGAAAGCGAGTTTTTTGGATATGAAGAAGGTGCCTTTACCGGAGCTCGAAGAGGTGGACGCCCAGGTAAATTTGAATTAGCAAATGGAGGTACAATATTTTTAGATGAAATAGAAGAGATGACACTTTCTGCTCAGCAGAATTTACTGCGGGTAATTCAGGAACGAGAAGTAACAAGAATTGGTGGTACACATGCACTGCCAATAGATGTCAGAATAATAACTGCAACAAAGTCAAAGTTAATTGATAAAGTCAAAAAAGGAGAATTTAGAGAGGATTTATATTATCGACTCAATGTTATTAGAATTCCCATCCCAAACTTAAAAGATAGAAGAGATGACATAATGCTTTTAGTAAATAATTTTATAAAAATTCACTGTCAAAAATTTGGGATTCCAGTTAAAAAGGTTGCAAAAATAAGCAAAAAATATTTTTTAGAATATAACTGGCCTGGAAATGTTAGAGAACTAGAAAATATGATTGAAGGAATTATAACTTTTGCTTTAGATGATGAGGTAATTAAACCAAAACATCTGCCGCGAGAATTAATAAACTCACAAAATACTAAAGAAAAAAAACTAGATTTAATGAGTTTGGAAGCTGCTGAAAAAACTGCAGTTATTAATGCTTTAGAAAAAAGTAATTATAATATATCAAAGGCTGCAGAGATATTAAATATCAGTCGGGCTACTTTATATAATAAATTAAATAAATATAATATAGAAAGGAAGTGAAAAAATGGACGCAGTTGCAGTAATCGATATTAAAGATTCTATTGTAGTCAGGGCAGTGGCAGGGAAAAGAAATGAGTATCAAGCAGTTGAAAGCAGAATTTTAAAAGATGGAGAAATCACCCCTTTAGCTGTTGCAGCTGCATTTTATGAAAAATTAGGCATAAGAAAAATTTATATTGCTGATTTAGATGCAATTTTAGGAGATACTAATAATATAAAAATGATTAAAAAAATTAAAAATGAGTATCCTGATCTGGAAATAATTCTTGATGCAGCATTTGATAGAAATAATTCTCCAATTCCTTATTTAGAAGAGTTTCTGGATTATGCAGTTATAGCAACTGAAACAATTAAAAATTTGTCTTTTTTAAATGAATTAAAAGATTATAAAGCTAAAATTATTATTAGTATGGACTTAAAAGCAGGTAGTTTGATCCATAATATTCAAAAATGGCAGAATAAAACTTTGAAAAATATAGTAAATGAAATAAAAAAATTAGGTTTTCAAAATTTTATTATACTTGATTTGGCCAATGTTGGTACAGCTTCAGGTATCTCAAAATATATTAGAGAGCTCAAAATCGAATTTCCAGAATTAAATCTGATTACCGGTGGGGGAGTTAAAGATTATAGAGATATTAAAAAATTAAAGCGGTTACAATTTTCTGGAGTTTTAATTGCTTCAGCATTTCACAACGGTTCACTCGGCGAAAAAGAAGTAAAATTAATTGAAGCTGATGATATCTTGTATCAAATTGCCTGGTGTATTACAGGAGCCGGTCATCTGCTTCGGGAAAGCATTGATCAGATTGAAGAACTTCTTGCAGAAAATAGTAAATTAAAAATTGATATCTATCTAAGTAAGGCCGGTTTGGAAGTTTTAAAAATTTATAAATTCTATCAGCGTTTAGAAAATTTGGGCTGTCAAATTTACAAAGATAACTCTGCCAGTTCTCCAATTATCGGTAAAATTTATAAAGGTTATTATGATGCATTAGTTTCAGCTCCTACGACTTCTAATACCACTGCCAAATTTGTATTAGGCATTTCCGATACTCTGGTGAGTAATTTGCTGGCCCATGCCGGCAAAACAAAACTGCCAGTTGTAGTTTTACCAACCGATATTGATCAAAATCTTGTTTCAGCTGCTCCTGGTAAAGAAGTTGATGTTTTTCCTAGAGAAATTGATTTAAAAAATACAGAAAAATTATCACAACTAGCTGATACAAGTGTTATTTCTGAGCCAAAAGAGGTGAAATCATGCCTAAAAAAATATTTTTAACTGGTAAGCTGGCATATTCCTCTTTAAAAAAAACATTGGCAAGGTTAAATTTAGATTTTGATTATCAAATTTTAAAAATGCCAATAACAGTTGCTGCTTTAATGGACAGCAGTTTTATCATCAGAAATTTAAAAAAAGCTGAAATTCATAGTTCTGCAGAAAATTTAGAAATAATTTTGCCGGGACGTTCTCAAGCAGAAATAGAAATAATTAATAAAGAATTAAAAAACGAACTGCTTGAATTTCAAAAAGGGCCTGATGAGATAATAGATTTACCAGAATTTTTTGGAAAAAAAGCAGCAAAAATTGATTTTGAACAAGAAAAAAGAGGCCATAAAATCATTGCAGAAATAAATGAAGCTTCTCTAATGGATTTAGATGAAATAATAAAAATAGCTGATTACTATCATCAGAATGGAGCCGATATAATTGATCTAGGGTGTGTGAATGGAAGAGAATTTCCCCATCTAGAAGAAGTGATTTATTCATTAAAAGAAAAAAATTATCAGCTTAGTATAGATACTTTTGACCAAGATGAAATAATTAGAGCTTCCAAAACAGGAATTGATTATTTATTAAGTATTAATAGTCATAATCTTGAAGTTTTAAATTATGAGGTAAATTATTTACCTGTAATTATTCCAGATCCGGAATCAGGAAATCTAAAATCATTATATAAAAATATAAAAAAAGTTAAGAAAAAGGGGATTAAAAATTATATAGTAGATCCAATTTTAGATCCAATTAATTTTGGTTTTAGTGAATCGCTTTTTAGGTACTTGAGTTTAGCTAAAGACAAAAAATTAAAACAGGAAATGATGATGGGAGTTGGAAATTTAATTGAATTAAGTGATTGTGATAGTACAGGTCTAAATTTTATTGCAGCAGCTTTAGCGGTGGAATTAAATATTGAATATCTCTTAATTACTGAAGCTTCTTTTAAAACCCGTGGAGCAGTAAAAGAATTAGACTTAGCACTTAAAATTATTTCACACGCCGAGCAAGAAAACAGTTTACCCAATAACTTGTCTAATTTGCTGCTTAATCTTAAAGATAGAAAAGATAGGAATTATACCAGGGAAGAAGTTAAAGAAATTAAAAACTCAATTACAGACAGTAATTATAGAATTTTAAATGATGGAAAAGCAATAAATATTTTTAATGCAGAAGAAGAATACAGAGGCAGAGATATCAGTGAGCTATTTTTTGAACTAAAAAATACTAATGAGCCTTCACATGCTTTTTATTTAGGTAAAGAATTACAGAAAGCTTATACAGCCTTAAATTTATCTAAAAATTATAGACAGGAAGATGAACTTGATTGGGGATATTTAAATTCTAATTTTAAATCAGAAAAATTTAAGGAGAAAAAAAATGATAATTGAAACGGTGGTCAGCACAGTTAATAAGGATAATGAACCCCATTTTGCAGCAGTAGGAGTAGAATTTATACAGCAAAAAGCGGTATTTAATCTTTATAAAAAAAGTCATACTTTTTCTAATTTAAAAAATAAAGATTCTGGCATTATAAATGTAGTTGATAAAGCAGAATATTTACTAAAAGCTGCATTAGGATCAGCAAAAATAGATTTTTCAAAAATAGAAAAAAGAAATTTATATTATTTAACTGACTGCTGTAGCTATTATCAATTTAAACTAATAAATATTGAAGAACAAGCAGAAAAATATTTGGTTAAGGTAGAGATCACTAAAGCTGAAGAAAACCGAAAATATATTGGTTTTAACAGAGCAAATAATTTATTAGTAGAAGCGGCTGTGATAGCTTCTAGAATAGGAATTACAAAAACAAAAAATGATTTGGTGCAGTTTATTAATCAAAATCGAAAAGTGATAAATAAAACAGGAGACAAAAATACTCAAGAGCTTTTAAAATTCCTTGAAAGAAATATTTAAAATAATAATTACAATACAATAGGAGTGGTATTCTTGATTCAAATTAAAACTCCAGCTAGAATTCATTTTGGTCAATTAGATTTAAATGGAGATTTAGGTAGAATTTATGGTGGTTCTGGAGCAGCAATTGTAGAACCATATACTTTAATCAAAGTTGAAAAAAACAGTAAATTAGAAGTTGAAGGTTTAAAAAAAGAAAAAAAGAAACTTATTATTGAAAAATTTTTATCTGATTTAAAGAAAAGAAAATTATTAACTAAAAATCAAGGTGTTAGAATAATAATAGAATCATTACTTCCTGCCCATTATGGACTGGGCTCAGGGACTCAGTTTGGCTTGGCAGTAGCCGAAGGGATAAATAAACTATATGACTTAAAGTTAGAGCCTAAAGAACTGGCTCAGATAGTTGACCGTAAACACAGCCGCTCAGCAATAGGATTTGGTGCTTTTTATCAGGGAGGATTTATTGTTGATGCTGGTAGACCAATTTCAGATAAAAATAATGATCAATATTTACCTCCGATAGTCTATCAGAATAAATTACCATCTGAATGGAGATTTTTAATAATAATTCCTCATTTTAAAAAAGAAAAAATATCAGGAAAAAAAGAAATTAAAGCATTTAATGAAATTGAAAAAATGTCAGTACAAAAATGTGCGGAAAATGCACATCATCTGCTTTTAGGAATGTTACCAGCTGTCGAAGAAAATAATATAGATAAATTCAGCAGTCACTTAAATATAATAGAAGATAATGTATCTGAATATTTTTCCAAAGCTCAAGGAGGGAAGTACAGCTCAAAACATGCTCAAGAAATCATTGATCTTATGGTTAATGAGGGTGTTTTGGCTCGTGGTCAGAGTTCCTGGGGGCCTGCCTTGTATGGTTTAGTAGAAAATAAAGAAAAAGCTAAAAAAATTAAACTAAAATTACAGGAAAAATTATCAGAAAAGATAAACGAAATTCATATCACAAAAGCGGCAAATAATGGAGCTGAAATTACAAAAAGTGTATAAAATATAAACACTGTATTAAAACTATACATATATTTAATAAATAATTTTAATTGTTTAAATATTCACAATTAATAAAACTTAATATCCCCGTCAGAATAGGCTTAGTTTTTTTAATATAAAACAAGCTCATTGGTATAATTTATGCATTATAATATAGATGGAGATAAAACATATGAAATTTAAAGCTTTCGTTAATTAAGGCTGTTTTATAACATTTATTTAATTGAATTTATTTCTAAATCTTGAAATTAGAAATATGTTACTATCTCCATTTTTGTTTGTTTTAATTTTTAATAATAAAAAAGGGGGGGAGGAAAATCGTAGAGTAGATTTTTTTGGGCATTTTAGAATGAAAGTTTAAACAAAATTTTGAAAAAGATTATTTTAAAACTAAAAGGAGGATGTTTTATGGCAGCTAATAAAAAAATTGCAAAAAAGATGATTGATGAGGCAGTAGCGGCTCAAATGGCTGATGTTGGTGTATTTAAAGAAAAAAGAGGGGCAAAGTTCACAATTAGTGATGCTAAGCCTTATGTAGATGCAGTTAAGAACATGAAAGCTATTGAAGGCCAGTCAAAAGAAGTTATAGACTTACATGTTGAGTCAGTGAAAGCTCATTATGAAATACTTAAAGATTTAACAGATACAATAGCACCAAAAGATGACCCTTTTGTAGAACATTATCAAACACCTCCAATTCTAGAAATCTTATATGAAGAAGATCCAGATTTCCGCAAAGCAGCAGAGAAGTTTATGGAGCAGTTAAAAAATGATGAGGCTTTAATTGCTAGAGAATCAATGCGCAGGTATGGTGGAATGTATGGACCAACTTGTGTAGTAGACTTTGCTTTCAGCCCTGGCTCAGTTAGTAATGTTGTCAATGAAGTATTAAAAAATACTGATATTGATGGTGACTACAAAAAAACAATACTTGCAGCAAAATCATGGGGTATGAATACTTCTTATGGTATTGGTGGCGCCTTTACTGAAGCTGTAGAAGCAGGTAAGACAGCAGCAGAAGCAGCAGAAGCTGAAGTAAAAACAATGCAGATGCTTTATGATACTCCTGTAGATGCACAGGTTAAATTAATGGAAGATGCAGATATGGATTCATTTGACTGCAGAGAATACATGAAGCGCTACAAAGAATGGATGAAACCATTTGTTTTAGCAGCTAAAGAAGCTGGAGTTCATCCAGCTAATATTGTTGTAGTTCCTGCTTATTGTGTTGGTGATGTTGGTCACCATATCGCCCAATCAACATTTAACATGCTTAAAGATGATGTTACCATGGAAATAGTAGAAGTTGTATCTAATGTAATGAAGAATACTCTTGAAAGAGGATTAGATAAAGGTTATGACAGCCTCTATGATATTTTAAGTGTTGCAACAGGTTCAACAGCTGCAGCAGTTAGTTCAATGTTATGGGATGAAGGATTTACAGCCCCAATGATTATAGATCTCTTAACAAAGAGATTCCACAATTATGTTAATTTAAATCCAGCTAGAGGTCAGGCAGCAGAGCTCCATAATGTTGACTTTATGGATATGATTCACCGTGGTGACAAGATTATTGATGATCAGCCAATAGGTGCCGGCTGTAAAGTTAAGGGTATAGATATTGACTTTAGTCCAATTGAAGAAAGCTATGTACTTCAAAATACACAGGACTATGCTTATCCAGCTTGTTCAATTTCTGTTAAATTCTCATCCTTAATGCGTCTTGCTGATTTCCCATGTCTATTGACAAGTGAGCCAGTTACTGCTACTTTAATGACTAACATTATTGCATTAGATCCTGGTTCAGTAGTTGCACCAGCACGCTACTGTAAAGACTGTGCAGTTTGTATGTATGTTAAGAAGCATAAGCACTGTAATTGGAAGGATACTGTTTAATAAAATACAACACTAGTCTAATTAAATAAATGTTTGTTGAAGACAGTGGATAATCCACTGTCTTCACAAATTATATAGGGGTGGAAAAATGAAAAAATTATTAATTCAGTTAGATACTGATAAAAGAGCAAGTACTTTTGATCAGGTAGTAGCCTATGATGCGGGTGCAGATAATTTAATAATTCATTCGGAAATTACTAAAGAAGAAGTAGAAGATATTATCTATGGAGCTATATTTACCCGCTCACCTAAAAAAATGAAAAACACCGCGGTTTTTATTGGTGGATCAGATGTTGAAAAAGGTGAAAAGATTATGGAAGCGGTAGAGGATGTATTTTTTGCAAATTTTCGCGTTTCTGTAATGCTGGACTCAAATGGATCAAATACGACTGCTGCAGCCTCAGTTTTAAAGGTAAAAGAAGAAATAGATTTAGCTGGTTGTGAAGTATTGATTTTAGCAGGTACTGGACCAGTTGGTGTTAGAGCCGCCGCTCTTTTTGCAATGGAGGGTGCTTCAGTAACTATAACTTCCCGCAGTCAAGAAAAAGCTGATAAAAAAGCTGAAATGATAAAAGAAGAATATGATTTAGAAAAAATAAAGGGAGTTGAAGCAAAAACTGATGCAGATTTTATAAAAGCTATGAAAAATAAAGAAGTAATTCTATCAGCAGGACCTCCCGGGATTAATTTTATTAGTCGTGAAATGTGGAAAAATGAGGATTCAATAAAAGTTATGGCTGATATTAATGCTGTTAGTCCAGCTGGTATAGAGGGGATCGAGCCACCTGCAGATGGTGATACAATTGATGGTATAAAAGTTTTTGGTGCCTTAGGCATTGGTAGTTTGAAGATGAAACTTCATAAAAAAGCTGTTGCAGAATTATTCAAAACAAACGATCTAAGTTTAAATGCTGTGGAAGTATATAAATTAAATGAAAAACTATAAAAATATAAATCTAATTTTAACATCATTCTCAACCAGAGCCGCAGCAGACTGTTTTTCGACTTTGAAAAATTTAAAAATTTATTCCTTTGATTATTTTGGGGATCTTGATTTAAAAGAAATTGTCGATTATTCTTATTCGCTCAAAGAAAATAAGCATAATTTTAAAACCGAGGTGTTATTTGAAGCTGTTAAAAAATTTCTAAGACAAAATCAGAATCAAGAATATGATTTAATTTATGCTTCAGCTTGGGATAATCATCCTGAACTGCTTTACCAACTAGAAAAAATTAAAAATCTAAGACTCAGGGGTAATTCAGCTGCAGTAATTTCGAAATTAAATCAAAAAGAGACTTTAAAAAATTTATTTAAGCTGGCTGAAAAAGCTGGATTTAAAACCCCTGATTTATTTTTGAATAAAAACGATTTTTACTATTTTTCAGATAAAATTGATAAAGATTTGATAATAAAACCATATCAAAGTGGTGGTGGTTTAGATTTAAAATTAATTAAAGCTGGAACTGCCAAAGAAAAAGTTTTAAAAGATAATTTTACTGCAAACGGAAGCTTTTTTGCCGAAGAATTTATTAAAGGAAATAATAGATCCTGTCAATTTGCTGCAGATGGTAAAAAAGCGAGAATACTTTCTTTTACCCAAGAATTAAAAGCGGATGCTGTAAATCCTAAGTTTAAAAATAGTTTTAAATATGCAGGAAATATTTTGACCAAAGAAGATGTGAAATCAAGAAACATTATCAGCACTTTTATTAATGAGCTTGTTAAAAAATATTCACTGCAGGGAATTAATGGAATTGATTATATTAAAAATGAGCAGGGTATATTTTTTATAGAATTAAATCCACGTTTTACAGCTGCTGTAGAATTAATAAAGGATATTTATCGAGAAGAACTTCTCAACATTTATTTAAAAAATGAATTAGCAGCTGATTATTTAAAAAAATATTTAAAAAGAGATTTAGGACTTTCTGCTAAGGTAATTTATTATACTGACCATAATTTTAAGTTAAAAAAAACTTTGTCTGAAATTTTTAAAATAATAAAACAAGAAATCCCCCCTAGAATACTTGCCAAATCTAAAATTGAAATTAAAGATTTACCGAAAAAAGGGGAATTTTTTAAAAAAGATGATCCTGTTTTTAGTTTAATTATTAAATCTAAAAACAAAAATGATTATTTATCAATAAAAAATTTGGTTTTTTCTGAGTTTAAAAAATATTTTATTTAAGATATATTGAATTTGTTTCTAAGAAAGGAGAGGATTAATTTTGTCTGATAATAATTTTATTTTAATAACTGGTAGAACAATAAAGCAGGGAATGGCTTCAGTCTCTGGCAAAAAAAGTGATAATTATAAAAAAGAAACTTCTTATGTTGAAGTTAGTAAAAATGTGCTCCAGCGAATGAACATTGAAGAAGGAGAAACTGTTATTTTAGAAAGTGAGGCCGGTAGTGTCGAAGTAAGTTGTAAAGCAGCTGATTTAGAAGAGGATATAGTATTTATGCCTTATGGCCGTATCGCTAATAGTTTAATTGGAACTGATACTGGCGGGACCGGGATGCCTAATTCCAAAAGCAATGTGGTAAAACTTATTCGAAAGGAGGCGCAGACTAATTGACAGAATTAAAAACCTTTAAAAACATAACCTGTACTTTTTGTGGTGCACTCTGTGATAATATTGAAGTTAAAGTAAAAGATAATAAAATTGAAGAACTCAAAAATGCCTGTGCAATTTCCAGAAAAAAATATGAGCATGCTTTAAAAGACAGAACAAGTCCAATGATTAATGGAGAAGAAAGTACCTATCAGGAAGTTATTGAGAAAGCAGCAGAAATTTTAAAAAATAGTAAAAACCCATTAATTTATGGTTTGAGCAGTACTACTGCTGAAGCTCAAAAAAATGCGGTTAAATTGGCTGAATTATCTGGAGCAAATATTGATAGTACATCTTCAGTCTGCCATGGCCCTGGAACAATGGCCAAACAGCTTGTTGGTATGATAACAGCAACTTTAGGTGAAATAAAAAATAGATCTGATCTAATGGTTTTTTGGGGGGCAAATCCAGTTGAAGCTCATCCAAATCATTCTAAGAGATACACTATGCTTTCAGAAGGGCTTTTTAAGAAAAATCGTTCAGATCGAGAAGTAATTGTTTTTGATGTTCGTAAGACACCTACAGCTAAAATGGCTGATCAATTTATTAGAGTGGAACCCGGAAAAGATTTTGAGTTATTAATGGCATTAAGATTAATAATTCAGGGTAAAAAACCTGAAACTGAAGCTGGTAAAGTTGCTGGTTTAGAATTGGCAGAAATTGAAGCAGCTGCAGAAAAATTAAAAAATGCTCGTTATGGAAGTATTTTTTACGGTATGGGTTTAACTATGACCGGTGCTAAATACATGAACACCTGGGCAGCGATGAGTTTAATTAGAGACTTAAATAATGATCACCAGCGGCGATTTGTAATGATGCCGATGCGCGGACACGGGAATGTAGCTGGTAGTGAAATAACTATGGCCTGGCAGACAGGATATCCTTTCGCTGTTAATTTCAGTAAGGCCTATCCCCGCTATAATCCGGGAGAATATACTGCAGTAGATTTATTGGCTAATAAAGAGGTAGATGCTGCTTTTATAATTGCTTCAGACCCGGCAGGTAATTTACCAAAAAAAGCTGCTGCCCATTTAAAAGATATACCAACAATTATTCTTGACCCACACTGGAATTTTACCAGTGATTTTGCAGATGTCGTAATACCCTCAGCTTTGAAAGGGATTACTGCTTCGGGAACAGTTTATCGAATGGATCATGTTCCTCTGCATTTGAGATCTTTTTTAGAAGATGAGTGGCCGGATGATGCAGCTGCAGTAGCACAAATAGGGGAGCTGATAGAAAATGCTTAGACTTAAAAATGCAGTAATCTATGATCCCACAAATAATAAAGATGGGGTTAAAGAAGATATTTGGATTGAAAATGGAAAAATTGCTGCTGAGCCAAAGCCTGAGGTTGTAAAAGAACTAAAAGCTGCTGATGATTTAGAAGAAATCGATTTAAATGGAAAAATTGTAATGGCAGGTGGGGTGGACATTCATTCTCATATTGCCGGACCTAAGGTAAACTCTGGTCGTGTTTTAAGACCTGAAGATCACAGACGTGATAATGTTGCTCGTAAGGGTAAACTTCGTTCGGGTGTTGGTTCTACAGTTCCATCTAGTTATGTAACAGGTTATCGCTACAGCTTAATGGGTTACACAACAGTAATGGAAGCTGCGGGTCCACCAATGAAGGCCAAACATATTCATGAAGAATTTGGTGATCTACCCTATATAGATAAAGGATTTTTGGTATTAAGCGGCAACAACTATTTTGTTTTAAAATTTATTAGTGAAAATAACCAGCAGGCTTTAAAAGATTATCTGGCCTGGTTGATAAATGTAACAGGAGCTTTTGGCTTAAAAGTTGTTAATCCAGGTGGAGTTGAAGCCTGGAAAGAAGGCAAAAGGATGAGGGGGATTGATGAAAAAGGAACCCATTTTGATTTGAGCCCGAAAGAGATATTGCTCGCTTTAGCTAAAGCTGCAGATGATCTTGAACTACCACATCCGATTCATCTTCATACAAATGATCTTGGTTCAGCTGGTAATTACAAGACAGCCATCAATACGATGAAGCTTTTAGAAGATTATAGACTGCACATAACCCATGTTCAATTCAGCAGTTATGGCAAAAATGAAGATTCAAAAATAAAATTTGCTATGGCTACAGATGAAATTGCAGCTGAAATAAATAGACAGTCAAAATTAACAGTAGATATCGGCCAGCTTGTATTTGGCGAAGCTACAACTATGACTGCAGACGGTATTTTAGAATATAATCTGCATAAATTATCAGGAAACAAATGGGTTAATACAGATGTCGAAATGGAAACTGGATCAGGAATTGTGCCGATGAACTATAAAAAAAAGAATTTAGTTAATGATATTCAGTGGGCAACTGGAATGGAGTTATTCTTAAAAATTGAAGATCCCTGGAAGGTATTTTTGACAACAGATCATCCAAATGCAGGTCCTTTTACTGCTTATCCCTGGATTATAAAATTGCTGATGGATAAAAATTATAGGAAAGATTATATCTCAGACTTAAATGATAAATTTGATGAGTATACGGATTTATCATCACTGGATAGAGAATATAGTTTGAGTGAAATAGCAGTAATTAGTCGGTCGGGGCCAGCTAAAGCACTTGGACTAAAAAACAAAGGCCATCTGGGAGTTGGAGCAGATGCAGATATAACCATCTATAATAATATTGAAGATAATGATATTGCAGAAGTTTTTGCTCATCCTGCCTATGTTTTCAAATCAGGAAAAATGATTGTTAAAGCAGGAGAACTATTAGATAACTTAGAAATTGGTAAAACCTTAGTTACAAAACCCGAATATGATCAAAATATTATTGAGTTAATTAGAGAGGACTTCCAGAAGTACTACAGTATTTCAATAGATAATTATCCAGTTACCGATCATTATTACGATAAAATTGAGGTGATTCCATGCGTTACCAAGGAATAGAAATAGAAGATACTTTTGCTGAAGCTTTTACCATGTATGGAACCAGAGTTATAGTAACAGCAGATAATGAAAAATGGGTTGATACTGCAGCCAGAGAGGCAACAGGATTTGCAACTTCAATCATTGAGTGTGGGATTGAAGCTGGAATCGAAAAGAAATTAAGTCCAGCTGAAACTTTAGACGGTAGGCCTGGAGTCAGCTTACTATTTTTTACAATGAAAGAAAAATCACTTTTAAAAGAGATGCGGAAAAGAATTGGTCAAACAATTATGACTGCAGCAACTACAGCCTGTTTTAATGGGCTTGATTCAGAAAAAATGATAAAAGTTGGTGGAAATATTCGTTATTTTGGAGATGGCTTTCAGATTTCAAAGCTTTACGATGAGCGTAGATTCTGGAGAATTCCAATAATGGGGGGCGAATTCTTAATCGAAGAAAGCTTTGGGGTTCAAAAAGGTATAGGTGGAGGCAATATAATTATAACAGCAGAAGATTCTAAAACTGCTTTAAATGCTGCGGAGAATGCAGTCGAAGCAATGCGGAAAATAGAAGGGGTTGTTATGCCTTTCCCAGGGGGGATTGTCAGCAGTGGCAGTAAAGTTCAATCAAAGTATTCATTTTTAAATGCTGCCACTAATACTAAATACTGTCCAACAATTAAAGCACAAACAGAGTCAAATTTAGTGGAGAATGTTGGTTCAGTTTTAGAAATAGTAATAGATGGTTTAAGTGTGGAAGCAACTGCAGAGGCTATGAGAGTTGGAATCAAAGCAGCTGCTGTAGATGGAGTTGTTAAAATAACGGCAGGTAATTATGGTGGAGATCTTGGAACAGAAAACTTTTATCTCAAGGAAATTTTACGAGGTGATCTGGATGACTAAACTAAAACTTAAATTAAAAAAAGAAAATCCAGCCTTAATCAAAAAAGGAAAAGAACTGATTGGTAAAATTCCTGTGGAGGTAGAAAATATACGAGCAGATTTGATTAAAAAAATGACATTGGCTGAGATAAAAGAGCTGGAAATTAGGGCCGGAAAAGAAATTTATCAACTGCAGGACTTTTTTGAAATTAAAGGAGAGCCAGCAGAAGTGATTGAAATTGATGGTGACTTATCTAATTTTAAATATTTAGGTGCTGCTATGAATTCAGGCACAATTATAGTAAATGGAGATATTGGAATGCATGTTGGTTCAGAGATGAGTGGGGGCAAAATAGAAATTAAAGGTGATGCAGGAGATTGGCTGGGAGCAGAAATGACCGGGGGTATAATAACTGTAAATGGTGATGCTGGTAATTATGTCGGTGCTGCTTTTAGAGGTGATAAACTCGGGATGAATAGGGGTTTAATCTATATTGGAGGCAATGCAGGCAACTTTGTAGCTAATAAGATGCGCAGGGGCGAGATTGTTATTAAAGGTGATTGTGGAGACATGCTGGGTGCTCAAATGATAGCTGGCTCTGTCTATGTTTTTGGTAAATGTGGAAAAAGAGCAGGAGCAGGTATGAAAAGAGGAACAATTATTACCTTTAGTGACTTAGAAATTCTGCCTACTTTTAGCTATAATATAAGCTATTTCCCTAATTTCTTAAATATTGCATTTAAGCATCTTCAGCATGATTATCAAATTGAAATTTCTGATCAGTTTTTTAATTCAGAATATATGAGATATACCGGTGACAATACTGAATTAGGGAAAGGGGAAATTTTAATATGGAAAAAAGATTAGACCTCAACAAAAATGCAGTGATGCTGGTTAAAGAAATGATCAATGAAAAAATCTTATTAAATATAGATGTGGTTCATTATAATGATGGAATAGTTGTGATTGATGGTGGGATTGATGTTGGGGGTGGCTATCGAGCTGGGGCATTCTTTTCCGAAATCTGTCTGGGAGGATTAGGAGAAGTAGATTTTATTGATTATGAAATTAATGATTATCTGATTCCTGCAGTTAAGGTGGAAATTGATCATCCTTTAGAAGCCTGTATGCTTTCTCAATATGCGGGTTGGAAAGTTGAAAAGAATGATTTTTTTGCCATGGCTTCTGGCCCGGGTAGAATTTTAGCTGCGAAGGAAAAATTATTTGATGAGTATAATGGATATCATGAAAGCAGAAACTCGCCGGCAGTAATTGTTTTAGAAAGTTCCCAACTTCCAGATGAGAAAACTGCTAAGTATATTGCAGATGAAATGTGTACCCCATGCAGCAACAGCTATATTTTAACAGCGCCAACAGAATCATTGGTTGGTTCGATTCAAATAAGTGCCCGAATTATTGAAACCGGAATGCATAAAATGCATGAATTAGATTTTGATTTAGAAAAAATAGAATCAGCCTGGGGAATTTGTCCTATTTCACCAACGGCTGATAATACTTTAAAAGCTATTGGCAGAACAAATGATGCAGTCTTATACGGTGGAACTGCATATTATCAGGTTTACTGTGAAGATAGTGAAATAGAAGAAATTTTAGTAGATATTCCTGCATCTGCCTCAGAAGATTATGGAGAAAGTTTTTTAAATCTTTATAAGAGATATAATAATTTCTATGATATTGACCCCATGCTTTTTAGCCCTGCGCGTGTTATAATAAATAATAGAAAAAGTGGAAAAACTTATAAGGCAGGTAAAATTAATTATAAGATACTTGAAAAATCATTTTTTGAGCAATAAATGATTTAGAAAATGCTTAAAAAAATATAAAAAGCATAGGAGGGAATTTATTGCAGGCAGTAATTCTTGCATCAGATGACGGATGGCATATTGAAGAATTAAAAAGATCATTAAATAGAAAAAATATTAAGGCAGAAAGAGTCCCAATCACAGAACTTGGAGCAGGGATTGCATCTAACTTTCAGCTGAAATCTAGAGACAAGATATTAGATGATTTTGACTATATTTTTGTCAGAGTAATTCCCGGGGGCAGTCTTGAACAGATAATTTTAAGGATGGATATTTTAAATAGAATGGCTGCTCTTGGTAAAAAAATAATTAATAAACCTTCTGTTATTGAAAAAACAGTTGATAAATACTATACTCAATTTATTTTGGCTGATCACGGCCTGCCAACTCCAGAAACATTTGTGACTGAAGATTTTAGGCAGGCCTTAGAATACTGTGAAAAATGGGGAGATGTGATTTTAAAGCCCATTTTTGGTTCTCTCGGCAAGGGAATAGTGCGTTTAAAAGATGAGGATACAGCCTATAGAGTTTTAAGAGCCTGGGATGAGAATAATTTTGTTTTTTATCTGCAGAAATATATTGAGCACGGACAAAGTGATATTAGAGTTTTTGTCTGTAAAGGTGAGATCATTGCAGCTTCTGAAAGGTGTGGAGCCAGCTGGAAAACTAATGTGGCTCGAGGAGCTTTTAGCAAAAAAATTGAGCTGCCGCAAAATATTAAAGATATGGCTTTAAAAACAGCAGAAATTCTCAATTTAGATTACACAGGAATTGATATAGTTTTGGAGAATGGTAGTTATAAGAACGCATATATTATTGAAGTAAATAGTATTCCCGGCTGGTATGGTTTACAGCAGGTAACAGAATTTAATATAGCTGATAGAATTGTTGATTTAATGATTTAGACTTGACTTTTTGGGGGGAGAATATGCCTTTAAGTGATATAGAAATAGCACAGGCAGTTCAAATTGCATCTCTGTTGGAGGCCAGTACAGCTAAGCCAGGAAATGTTTATCCAAATAAAAGTTTTAAGGATTTAAATTATCATCATTTTTTATATAGTTCAGCTGCTGTTTTTCCAGCATTTTTAAATCTGGAGCATAAATTAGTGGGAGAAATAATTTTAAAAGGGGTCAAAGAAACCCATTCTTTTATTAGAACAAATACTAATTTGGGTATTTTGCTTTTAACTTCTCCCCTGGCAGCAGCTTATGTTAGTTTGAGACAAAAAAATTTAATTAGTGGAAAAAGTGAAGAAGAATTAAGAAAAATTCTGCAGCAGGAAGTCAGTGCAGTCTTAAAGAAACTAAGCAAAAAGGATGCAGAACTTGCTTATCAAGCAATTAATCATTCAAAAGCAGGAAACTTGGATAAGGTTGAAGAAGGAGATATTAAGGATCAAGTGGATCTGACTCTTTATCAGGCAATGGAACTAGCTCAAAGCAGAGATCAAATTGCAGCAGAATATGTCAGTAATTTTGGGCTGACATTTGATTTTGCCTATCCGGTTTTCAAAAAAAACCAGAATAAATTTACCAGGATTGAAGATGCAGTAATTCAGAGTTATTTAGAAATTTTAGCAGAATATCCTGATAGCTTAATTGCTAGAAAATGGGGTTATGATTTTGCAGCTGTAATTTCTCAAAAAACTAATAATTTACTAGAAAAACTAAAAAATATTAAAGATAGGCAGTTAAGAGAAAAGGAAATAAGAAAATTTGATGACTATTTACGTTCTAAAGATAAAAAAATTAATCCTGGTACCACAGCAGATTTTATAGCAGCAGTTATATTTTTAACAATTTTAATTTCTGGTAAGAAGATTATAAATAATTGGGCAAACTGGGGGGGAATAAAAAATGGATCAATTTAAAAGAGATGTTCAAAAAGAAAAGCCTCAATTAGTTGTAGGTTTAAATAGAGTTGGAGTAAAAAATATACAAAAAATTATTAGAATAAAAAATAATGGAAAAGAAAACTTATTTTATTCAACAATTGATATTTTTGTAGATTTACTGCCCCAGCAAAAAGGAGCACATATGTCAAGATTTGATGAAACCATTACTCAGATCATAGATGAGACAATTCAGAAAAAAGTAATGGTTATAGAAGATTTTGCAACTTATATGGCAGAAATGGCCAGAAAAAGACAGCATGCCCATCGAGCAGAAGTTAGAATAAAGGCCAAATATCCTGTAGAAGAAATGGCACCAGTATCTAAGAAAAAAACACAAAAAATAAATACAATAATGGGGCGAGCAGTGAGTACTAAAAATGGAAGTAGACATCTAGTTGGAGTTGAGACAAATGGGATGACCGTTTGTCCCTGTGCCCAACAGATGATAAAAGAATATGCAGAAGAAAAATTAGAAAAAGAAGGTTTTACAAAAGAACAGCTGGAAAAGGTATTTAAGTATATTCCAATGCCTTCACATAACCAGCGGGGAACCGGCATTTTAATGATTGGCAGTGATAAAAAAATTAAAGCTGAAAACCTAGTAGATATAGTAGAAAATTCAATGAGCAGTAAAGTTTTAGATCTTTTAAAAAGAGTTGATGAATTAGAAATTGTCAGAAAGGCCCATTTAAATCCGCGCTTTGTAGAAGATGTTGTTCGAGAAATGGTGGCTCTGACAATTAAAGAATTTGATTTTTTAAGTGATGATGACTATTTTTTAGCTAAACAAACAAATTATGAGGGAATTCATAGTTATGAAGTCTATGCTGAACGCAGTGGGACAATAGGAGAAATAAAAAAAGAAATTGAAAAAGCTGAAAATGATTATATAAATGAGGATTATATTGTAAGCTGTAATAATACGAGTACTGAAGAGTGGTTGGACTCAGATGGAGGCTGTTAAATTGAAATTATTAATCAGCATCAAAAGTGTGGAAGAAGCTTTAATTGTAAAAGATAGCAAATTTGATATTTTAGATATTAAAAATCCTGCGGAAGGTTCACTGGGAGCAAATTTTCCTGGAGTGATTAAGGAGATTATAGAAAGATCTCCAAATAGAGTTATTAGTGCAGCTGGAGGAGATCTGCCTGGACTACCAGGTTTAAGTTCACAGATTACCTTTGGCCTTGCTAATTTAAAGCCTAATTTTATAAAATTAGGCTTTTATAATTTTAATGATTTTGAAACAGCTGTAAAAATTATTAACGAGGCAAAAAATGCAATAAGACTAAGTGGTACTTCAGCTAAGCTGATTGCAGCAGCTTATGGAGATTATAAAGAAATTAATAGTTTTAATCCTTTTTTATTAAATGAATTAGCTTTTAAAACTGAAATAGACGGGATTATGATTGATACAATTAATAAAGACGGCAGAAGTTTATTTGATTTTTTAAAGCCGGCTGAACTTAAAGACTTTTGTCAGCAGGCAAAAAAAGCAGAAGTTTTTAGTGCACTTGCCGGTTCTTTAAGCTTCGATGATTTAGGACTTTTAAAAGAAATAAAGCCTGATATTGTTGGGTTTAGAGGTGCAGTCTGCGAAAATAATGACCGCAGTTCTAAAATTAATTCTGGATTAATTAATCAGCTTTATCAGAAGCTCCAAAATTAGTTAGAAAAAATAATTAGAAAAATTATTAAAAATAGATCTGAGGTTATTGGATATGGAAAAATATAAAATTATAGGCTGGGATATTGGTGGTGCTAATATCAAAGCAACAAAAATTATTTATAATCAACAAAAACAAAAGCTGGAATCCATTAAATCAGTCAGTAAATTTTTCCCGATGTGGGATCAAAACCTGAATCCCAAAGCTATTATACAGGAAATATATCATAATTTAGCTGAGGCAGATTATTTTGCTGTAACTATGACTGCAGAACTAGCAGATAGATTTTCTACAAAAATTGAAGGAATCAATTTTATTGTAGATTTATTTAAAAATAATTTTACCAATAAAAAACTCTTCTTTTTCAATAACCAGGCTCAGCTTTTTAATCCTCTAGAGATAGCTAATAATTTCGATAGACTGCTGGAACTTGCTGCAGCAAATTGGTCAGTTTCCGCTGCCTTTGCTGCCGAATTTAAATCTGATTTTGTTTTATTTGATTTAGGCAGCAGTACTATTGATTTGATTCCGGTTAAAAACCATCAAATTGCAGCCCGTGGTCGAACTGATGTAGAGAGATTAAAAGAGGCGGAACTTATTTATCTAGGGCTGTTAAGAAGCAATTTGAGTAATTTAACTAAAAATATTCCTTATCAGGGGCAGATGGTAGATGTTATAAATGAGTATTTTGCTTCTACCGCAGATCTTCACCTGTTTTTAGATATCATAACTCCAGCTGACTATTCTGTCAGTCCAGCTGATAATGGTGAAAAAACTAAAAAAGCAGCTGCGGCAAGAATTGCAAGGATGATTAGTCTTGATCTTAATTCTATTTCTGCTGGTCAACTGCAGTTAATTGCTGATTATATTTACAATCAGGAAATATCATTAATTTATTCTAAATTACTGCAGCTTTATTCAAGGTTTTCACTAGATTATAAAATACCTTTGATGATGAATAGGGAAGCTGCTCTCTTTGAGAATGATTTAAAAATGAGAAGTGATTTTAATTTTATAAGCTTAGAAGAGTTGATACCAGTACTGAAGGATAATACTTTAACTACTACTGCAGCTGCCTTTCTTCTGCTTAAAAAATTAACCAAGACTGATTTAACTAAATTAAAGGAGTTAGCTAATGACTGATTTAACAGTACTAAAAATTGGTGGTAGTTTTATTAATAAAGAAAAGCAAAAAGAACTCAAGCAGATTATTAAGGCCTTAAAAATGGTTGAAAATCACAAATTTATAATTGCAGCCGGTGGGGGAAAGGCTGCTGATTTAGTTCGCAGCTATGACAGTAATTTTCAATTAAAGGCAAGCAGTTCTCACTTTGCAGCAATTGCAGCAATGGAACTAAATTCATATTTAATTTCTGATTACTTTGATGACTTTTCTTTTTTTTCAACAGATTTCAACTTTAAAAAAAAGATCAATATTTTTTTGCCGCTTGCTTATTATAAGCAATTTGACCCCCTCCCTCATTCCTGGGATGTCAGCTCAGATAGTATTGCTTTAGAACTAGGCCAGAGATTAAGAGTTAATAACTTTTGTTTAATTAAACAAAAAATAATAGCTAAAGATTTAAAAATAAAAGCTGAAACTGCAGTTCAGGCAGAACTTTTAGATAACTATTTTCCAATACTTTATCAGCAGAGTCAGCCTGAATTAAAAAGTTTAATTATTAAGACAGAAGCAGTCAAAGACTTTGAATTTTTACTCAAAAATAATCAGGTTGATCTTTTAAATAAAAACTTTAAATTAAAAAATACTAACTTTAATCTGTTGTTTTGAATATAATTTTAGCTAGATAAAACTAAAATTGAGGTGTGAATTATGTCTGACTATGATAAAATTGATGCTTTATTAATTGGACTTGCTCTTGGAGATGCACATGGAATGCCTTTTGAGATGCTGAATCGCGCAGATGTAAAAAAACATAAAAAGAATTCGGGCTATGATTTGAATAATAACTTTTTTGTAGAGATTCCTGATTTTCATTTTTTAAGAAGAGATTTAAAAAAAGCTGAGATCACAGATGATACAATTTTGGCCAGTCATCTGGGCAGATATTTAGTAGAGAACAAAGGCAAGATAAATAAAGAAGATTATTTCAGCAGCTTGGGCCAATTTATTGATGAACAGAAATTAATAACAAAGGGAGTAATTGGTCCCAGTACAGGTAGAGCGGTGACTAAAATAATGCGTAATGAAAAATTTACAATTTCAGAAAGAGCAGGCTTTTCAAATGGTTTAGCTCTTAAGGCAGCAGTTTTAGCCTATTTCTTACCTTTAGAAGAACAGAAATCTAATTTAGAAAAAATTGAAGAATTAGCATATTACTCCCATTTTTCTGATGCTGCAATTTCAGCTGCTGCCGGTTTCTATGCCGCATTAGCTGCAGCCTTAGCCGGTGGTGATTTAGAACAAATTTTTGCTGCAGCCTTAGATTATATGGAGCAGGGAGAAAAATATGGACTCCAGACTTTTCAGCCTTCAAGTTATCAGAGAACAAAATTTTTACTTGAATATATTGCTGATCTAAATAAGACTGAAGCTTTAGATTTTATTGCTGAGGTGATGGGAACAGGTATCAATAGTTATGAATCAGTGCCGGCAGCTTTTGCTGTTTTTAAACTTTTTCCGGATAATGCAGCCAAAGCTTTTGCTGCGGCAGTTGATCTTGGGGGAGATACTGATTCTACAGCAGCGATTACAGGTGCTTTAATTGGAGCATACAACGGCATAGGAATATTTAATAAGAATTGGGTTGAAGAGCTTAATCAGGTGAATTCTCTTTCCTTAAAAGAATTAGGGAGGTCACTTTTTGAGTTAAGAAAAAATAAATAAAGAGGTGTTGCAGCCATGACAAAAAGGAAAATAATTAAAACAAATCGTGGGGATTTAGACTACAGCAGAAAAACATTGATTATGGGGATTTTAAATTTGACTCCTGATTCTTTTTCAGATGGAGGTAAATATAATGATTTAGATTCAGCACTCAAAAGAGCAGAAGAAATGGAAACAGCAGGTGCTGATATAATTGATATTGGTGCGGAATCGAGCCGTCCTTATTCTGAAAGGGTCTCAGCTGCAGAAGAAAAAAAGAGATTAATTCCAGTTTTAAAGGAAATTTTAAAAGTTACTACAGTACCAATTTCTATTGACAGTTATAAAAGCTCGGTCATGCGGGCAGCTTTGGAGGCAGGAGCTTCTATAGTAAATGATATAAGCGGCCTTCGTTTTGATGAAAAGATGGCAGCAACAGCAGCTGAATTTGAGGCCCCGGTAATTATTATGCATATTCAGGGCAGACCTGAAAATATGCAGGATAATCCCAGTTATCAAAATCTGATTTTTGAAGTTAAAAAATATCTGTGGGATGGAATAAAGATTGCAAAAGAAGCAGGGGTTAAGGATGAAGACATCATTATTGATCCAGGTATTGGTTTTGGGAAAAAACAAGTTCACAATCTGCAAATTTTAAACAGATTGGAAAGCTTTAAAGAATTAAATTACCCTATTTTGATTGGAACTTCTCGTAAATCATTAATAAAATTTGTTAATAAAAATGAGGTAAATGAAAGATTATTTGGGACAGCAGCTACTGTTTCAACTTCAATTCTTAAGGGTGCTAATATTGTAAGAGTCCACGATGTAGCTGAAATAAAAAAAGTGGCTGTTATGACAGATGCCGTAAAATGGGAGGGCAATCATGGCCGGTAAAGATATTATTGAATTGAACGAAATGGTTTTTTTTGCCTATCATGGAGTTTTAGATTCAGAAAAAGAATTGGGGCAGCGATTTATTCTTAACTTTAAGGCCGAACTTGATTACAGTAAGGCTGCAGTAAATGATAATTTAGAGCAGACTGTTAATTATGCTGAAATATATTATAAAATTAAAGAAGTTTTTCTAGCTAAAAAATATGATCTTTTAGAAAGCGCGGCCTATAATATAATTAAGAATTTATTTATTGAATTTCCTAAATTAGAACTGATAGAAATAAAAATCAAAAAGCCAGCTGTACCAATTGAAGGCGCCTTAGCCAATGCAGCTGTAAAAATGAGCAGAAAAAGAACTGAGGTAATATAAATGAAAACTGTGTATTTAGGCCTGGGCTCAAATATTGAGCCCAAAGTTGAATATTTAAAAAAGGCAGTTATAAAATTATCCAGTGAAGCTAAAATTAATATCAAAAAGACTTCATCATTATATTTAACAAAAGCTTATGGTTATGAAGAACAGGCTGATTTTATTAATGCAGTTGTCTGTTTAAAAACAGAATTAGGGCCAGAAAAACTTCTAGAAAAAATACTGCAGATAGAAAGTGAATTGGGAAGAGTTAGAACAAAAAAATGGGGTCCGAGAACTATCGATATTGATATTTTGTTTTATGATAACTTAGAGTATCAGAGCCAGGATTTAATAATTCCTCATCCTGAAATTAGAAAAAGAGCTTTTGTTCTGATTCCACTAGTTGAAGCTGCAGAAGAAGAACTTTTTATTGATAATATCAACATCACTAAATGGCTTGATAAATTAGATTCTAGTTCGGATGAAGTTGAGTTTTATAATGAATTTCCGGAGCTTAATCTAAATAAAAAGTGAACTCTTTTGAGGAAAGGAGATTCGACCCTATAAAATTTTTCTTTTCAGCTAAATTAAGTATTATTTCTGCCGGTTCAGATATTTCTGCTAAACCAATAAAGGAAGAACTTAACCTTGGATTGATTTCCAGCAGATAAAATCCTTTTTGATTGCAGATGAAATCTATGCCAAAATAACCATTTAAGTTTGGATATTTCTTTTTGACTAAATTAGCAAGCTCTTTTAACTTATGTTGATTAGGGAACCTATGATTAATTATGGAGCCAAAATAAGAAAAATCATCAGCTCTAATCAGCTGTTTATTGATGCTTAATATTCTTAAATTTGTTGAATTAGCAGCGAGAGACAAGCTTCCCGGTGTTCCTGTTATAATTTTTTGGATAATCTGTCCTTTATAATTACTAAGATTTAAGTTTGAAAATTCTTTTTTTGATTTGATAATTTTAAGTTCTGAACCCGCACTATATTTGGCTTTGATAACAGCTGGAAAAAAATCTTTTCTTAAATCAAGCTTGTTATTTTTAATTTGATAACTTTCAGGTATTTTAATATCAGTGTCTTTAAAATTTTGATATAGCAGCCATTTGTTGGCTGCTTTTTTAATGCAATTTGAGCTGCAGCCTAAATTATTAATATTTTTTGTTTCCATAATTTTAGTTATCTGATAAAGCAAATTATCTGTTTCCGGAGCAATAACTAAAAAATAATCACTTTGGCTTAAATCTAAATCCAACAGTTTTTCAAAATAAGAATCACATGAGCCCTCATCTGAAACAATAATTTCTATATCATGATTTTGATGGTCAATCAAATCTATATTTTCTTGAGCAATAAAAATAGACAGCTGTAGATCTTCAATCTTAGTAAAGGATTTGATTAAAGAATCCAGCATAAACTTCCCTTCTCTGTAAAAAGATTCTTTAAAAATACTATTTCTTTTTTTACTTAAAAAATATTCCAAAATAAAAACTTTCATAATTTTAATTCACCACTTTTTTATTGACTAAAAAAATATTATAATGTTAGTAGGGTATAGAAGTTGATTAATTTAAATAGACTAAATTAATCTTATCATAATTCTTAATTATTAAAAACAAAGAATATAATATTTCTTAAATTTATTATCTAAGTTATTTAGTTATTAAATTCATTATAAAAAAAGGTTTTGTAGAAGTATTATTTAATATATAATATATAAAGCCTTATAATTAGGTGATTAAAGGAGAGTAATTTATGAAGTTAGATCTTAGTTTAAATATTGAGCAAAAGCAAGAGTTGGTGATGACAACTCAGCTGCAGATGTCTATTGAAATTCTTCAATATAGCGCTTTAGAGCTCAAAGACTATATTGAAGACGAAATGAAAGAAAATCCTTTACTTGAGATGATGGAGTCACAAAGGGATATGAATTATAGGGAATCAAGTTTTAATTCTGTTCAGAAGCAAGATATAGAATATGAAAATTTTGTTGCTTATCAGCCGGATTTTTGCGAATATTTAGAAAATCAGCTTTTTGAGGTTCTCAGTGATGATGAAATTGAACTTGGGAAATTTATTGTAGGCAGTTTAAATGAGTCAGGTGAGCTAACCACAGATTTAGAAATGATTGCTGAAATTTTTGCTGCCGAAGGTTTTAATAAAGAAGAAATAGCAGAAGTTTATCAAAGAATTCAAAAATTAGATATAAACTATGACAGCAGTTTTGCTTCCTGTAAAGCTGAATATATTGATCCTGATTTAATTGTAAAAAAAGAAGATGGAAAATTTTATATCGAAGAAAAAAATACCGCTTATCCTACTGTTACTATCAGTTCTTACTATTATAATTTATTAAAAAATCAAGATGATGATATGATTAGTGATTATTTAAAGGAAAAATATCAGGCTGCTGTTTGGCTGATCAAAAGTATTGAACAGAGAAAGAATACAATTAGAAAAATTGCTCAAGCAATTTTAAAAAAGCAGATGGATTTTTTTGAAAATGGTTTAAAAAATTTAAAGGTTTTAACAATGGAAGAAGTTGCTGAAGAAATTGAAATGCACGAATCCACTGTCAGCCGAGCTACGACTGCTAAATATTTACAAACACCTCATGGAGTTTTTAGTTTGAAATTCTTTTTTAACAGTGGTATTGACGGTGTTTCATCAGTTAGTATCAAAGCAATGTTGAGTGAAGAAATTGAGGCTGAAGATAGCTCACATCCACTTAGTGACAGTAAATTAGCTGAAATATTTGCTAAAAAATATGAATTAGATATTTCTAGAAGAACTGTTGCAAAATACAGAAAATCTTTAGGTATTAAAAGTTCACGTCAGCGAAAAAAGAAATAAATTTTACAATTAAATAATGATTTTTTATTCTTAATTAGAGTTAAATTGTATAATTAAAGAAAATTATTTTCTTGACAGGATTACTAATCTATGTTAAAGTTATAAAAAACAATAAGACTTATCAAGAGTGGTGGAGGGATTGGCCCTTTGAAGCCCAGCAACCAGCAGTTAATTTTGCCCGGTGCTAATTCCAACAGAAAGATTTCTGAGAGATAAGGAGCAAGTAAATTACCCACTCCTATATTTACTTAGGAAGTGGGGTTTTTTATTTAGCAATGATTTTATTGTTTTTGAGCAGCTGTATTGGCAAAATTATTTATAATTATTAGTTAAATTAAATTTTGAGCAGCAAAAATTAGAGGAGGAAAATTTAATGAAATTAAAATTTGAAACTTTAGCACTACATGCAGGTTATGAGGCAGACAAAAACAGGAAATCAGCGGCAGTTCCTATTTATCAGACCACATCTTACTTATTTGACAGCACTGAACATGCAGCAGATTTATTTGCTTTAAAAGAAGAAGGAGATATTTATAGTAGAATTCAAAATCCAAGTAATACAGTGCTGGAAAAGAGAATTGCAGAACTTGAGGGAGGAGTGGGAGCTTTAGCAGTATCTTCAGGCCAGGCAGCTGAAGTAATTGCACTACTAACTATCTGTAATAATGGAGACCACATAGTAAGCGGTAGCTCTATTTATGGTGGAACTCATAATTTATTTAAACATAGATTCAAAAATATGGGGATAGATGTTAGTTTTGTTGATTCTGAAGATCCTGAATCATTTAAAGCTGCAATTAATGAACGAACAAAAGCTCTCTACATTGAGACTATTGGTAACCCTTCTTTAGCTGTGCCAGATTTTGAAAGGTTGGCAGAAATAGCACATCAGGCAGGAATACCATTAATTGTTGACAATACTTTTGCTTCACCTTATATTTGTAATCCTTTTGAATTTGGGGCAGATATAGTTGTACACTCGACGACAAAGTACATTTCCGGGCATGGTAATTCGATTGGTGGAATTATAGTTGATAGTGGTAATTTTGACTGGGATACTGGTAGATTTCCCGAATTAATTGAACCTGATCCAAGTTATCATGGGGTTAAATTTCAAGAAGAATTTGGTAAAGCTGCCTTTATTACAAAGGCCAGAGTTCAGCTTCTAAGAGATTTAGGTAGTTCTCCCAGTCCGTTTAATTCGTTTTTAACCATCACCGGCCTGGAAACATTAGCTTTAAGAATGAAACAGCATTCCAAGAATGCTCAAGCAGTTGCTGAATTTTTAGAAGCGGATGAAAGAGTTGAATGGGTCAGTTATCCTGGCTTAGAAAGTCATAAATCACATCAGAATGCAAAAAAATATCTTAGCAATGGTTATGGAGGTATGGTTGCCTTTGGTATTAAAGGAGGTAAAAAGGCGGCTGAGAAATTTATTAATAAATTAGAACTTATTTTACATCTGGCTAATGTTGGTGATACTAAATCTTTAGCTATTCATCCGGCAAGTACAACCCATCAGCAGTTAAGTGAAGAAGACTTAATTAAGACGGGAATTTCGCCGGAATTAATCAGACTTTCAATTGGAATTGAAAATATTGATGATATTAAAAATGACTTAAATCAGGCATTAAAAACTGCTCAAGCATAGATTGGAGTGATAAAATTGCCAGTTAAAATTCAAAATGATTTACCAGCAGTAGAGACACTAGAAAATGAAAATATTTTTGTAATGAAAGAATCTAGAGCAACTCATCAGGATATAAGGTCTTTGAAGATTTTAATTTTGAATTTAATGCCTACTAAAATAAAGACTGAAACGCAAATTCTACGTTTGATTTCGAATACACCACTACAGGTAGATGTTGATCTGATGCATCCGGTAACTCATACTTCAAAAAATACAGCAGAAGAACATTTAATTAAGTTTTATAATACATTTGATGAGATTAAGGAAAATAAATATGATGGAATGATAATTACCGGAGCTCCAGTTGAAACTTTTGAATTTGAGGAAGTAGATTATTGGGAGGAACTGCAGCAGATTATGGATTGGAGCCTGCATCATGTTTACTCTACCTTCCATATTTGCTGGGGAAGTCAGGCAGCTCTATATCATCATTATGGTGTGGGAAAATATCCGCTATCAGAAAAAATGTTTGGGATTTTTGAGCATTATAAAAATAAAAAACATATAAAATTGATGAGGGGCTTTGATGATCTGTTTTATGTTCCTCATTCAAGGCATACTGAAATAAGAAAAGAAGATATAGAAGAAGTAGAAGCGTTAAATATTTTATCAGAGTCAAAAGAAGCGGGAATATATTTATTAGAAAGCAGAAATGGTAGACAAATATTTGCTACCGGTCATTCAGAATATGATCGAGAAAGTTTAGCAGATGAATATTTTAGAGATCTGGAAAAAGGAATGGATATTAAAGTTCCTAAAAATTATTTCAGAGATGATGATCCAGATAAAGAAATATTAATGCGCTGGCACAGTCATGCTAATCTCTTGTTTTTTAACTGGTTAAATTATTATGTATATCAGGAAACTCCCTTTGACTTAAGCAAATTAAAATAAAAAAGTAAAGCTCTCTATCTAGACAAATATTTTAATTCTCCCCTAAATAATGTATAATAGTAATAAAGATTATGAATTTTCATATAAACACTTAAAATCTTTAGTTACATGATTAAGGGGGAAAATATAATGAAATTTCGAAAACTAGGTAAAACGGGTTTTAAAGTTTCTGAAGTTTCTTTTGGTGGCTGGGCAATTGGTGGTTCCTGGGGCGATGTTGATGATAAGCAGTCAATGGCAGCTTTGAGAGAAGCAGTAAATCAGGGAATTAACTTTTTCGATACTGCTGATGTATATGGTGATGGCCGCAGTGAGCGTTTAATGGCTAAACTAAAAAAAGAAACTAACCAAAAGATATATATTGCCACTAAAGCAGGAAGAAGACTTGATCCTCATATAGCTGAAGGTTATAATAAAGAAAATCTAAATAGATTTGTGGACCGCAGCCTTCAGAATTTGGATGTAAATACTATTGATTTACTGCAGCTGCACTGTCCGCCAACAGAAGTATATTACCAGGAAGAAGTATTCGATGCTTTAGAAGAGATGGTTATGGCTGGAAAAATTAAAAACTATGGTGTTAGTGTAGAAAAAGTAGAAGAAGCTTTAAAGGCACTGGAATATGATAATTTGGCTACTGTACAGATTATATACAATATGTTCAGACATAAACCCGGGGATGAATTTTTAGCTAAGGCAAAAGAAAAAAATGTAGGAATTATCTGCAGAGTACCACTTGCAAGTGGATTATTGACAGGTAAATTTTCTCAAGATTCAACTTTTGCTGAAGATGACCACCGAAATTTTAACCGTCATGGCGAGGCATTTGACAAAGGAGAAACCTTTTCAGGTGTGGACTTTGAGCTGGGATTAAAAGCAGTGGAAGAATTAGAAAAGATCAAACCCGAAGGTTTAACAATGGCCCAATTTGCTCTTAAATGGATTTTAATGAATGATGCTGTTAGCTGTGTGATTCCAGGTGGTAAAAAGCCGTGGCAGGTAAGAGATAATGCTGCAGCTTCTGAAGCTGATGATCTTTCTGAGAAAGTAATGGAAAGAGTAGATGAAATTTATAATGAATACATCAGAGATAGTGTTCACCATCTTTGGTAAAATATTATAATGAATGAACCTTAAGGGTCAAAAAGTGCATAGGTAACAATCTTCCGAAAAATCTTGACAAGTGATTTAAAAGATGTATAATGTAAGTAGTATGATAAGTATAAGTAAATCACTAATAATAAGTATAATAATAAGTTTATAAGAAAGGGTGATTGTATATGTTTAATAGCATGTTCAGATTTATGAAAGAGGCTAAACTTGAATCTCCTGAGAATCAAGAAAAGCTGAATGCATTTAAAAATTTAGGTAACTACTAATATGAATTTTGATAATTAAGCCATCCTTTCGGGTGGCTTTTTTCTTTATTTATAAATTTTTGTCATTTACCTCTTCATATATTATAATAATAGGTAGAAATGAAAATAAATAGGAGGTATATTGATGAGTACACATATTGGAGCTAAAAAAGGAGAAATTGCTGAAACAATTTTATTACCTGGGGATCCGTTAAGAGCTAAATTCATCGCTGAAAATTATTTAGAAGATGTTAAACAATATAATGATGTTAGAGGAATGTACGGGTTTACTGGAACGTATAAAGGAAAAAGGGTTTCAACTCAGGGTACAGGTATGGGAATGCCTTCTTTGTCTATTTATGTTAATGAACTAATTAGGGATTATGGAGTTAAAAATTTAATTAGAGTTGGTTCTTGTGGTTCTTTTAATGAAGAAGCTAAAGTTAGAGATGTAATTTTGGTTAAAGCAGCCTGCAGTAACTCTAATCTTAATAAAATGCGTTTTGATGGTAAGGATTTTGCACCTGCTTCCAGTTTTAAGCTGCTTTCAAAAGCTTATCAGGTAGCACAAGAGCAGGGAACTGAGGTTAAAGTAGGTACAATTTTAAGTTCAGATTCTTTTTACAATGATGATAATGAAGCCTGGAAAAAGTGGAGAGAATATGGAGTCTTAGGAGTGGAAATGGAATCTGCTGAATTATTAACTTTAGCAGCCAAATATGATGTTGATGCTTTAAGTATTCTCACAGTTAGTGACTCTTTAGTAACCGGCAAAGAAACAACCTCAGAAGAAAGAGAAAAGACATTTACAGATATGATGGAGATTGCTTTAGAATTAGCAGAGTAGTCTTTATTTAAATATTTTAATTATTATGCTGTCAGTTCTTTATTGGGACTGGCAGTTTTTTAATTAGCTAGGAAATTATACCTGATGGTTTGTTGTAAATAATATTTATAGTTTCATAATTTCCGCTATCAACAAAATTTAACCTTACTATATTACAGATTGTCCGAAGGACATTTTGTTCATTTTAATGATATTTTAAGCGATAAATGGTATAATATTATCAGAGATAATTATAAGTTAATTAAATTATATTTATAAATTGTAAAAAGCTTAGCTGAATACTTTTGTTTCTAATGTAATAATTATTAAAAGTATCAAAAAGTGAAAGTAGAGAGAATGGAGGTTTAAAGATGAGAAAAGAAGAGCAGGTTTCATTTTATTCTCATTTTGTTGGTTTTATACTGGCTTTAATTGGTTTAGTTCTGTTAATATTTAGGGCTTTAGAGAGTCCTGATAAAATAATTATAGCTGCAGTTTATGGTGCTTCAGTAGCATTTTTATTCTTAGCCAGTTCTTTGTATCATGCTTTTAAAAAAGAAGATGATGAAAATTCCATCTGGCGCAAGCTAGATCATTTTGCAATTTTCGTAATGATTGCTGGTTCCTACACACCAGTGGCCTATCTTTATTTAGAAGGCTGGCTGAAGTGGACAATAATTGCAGTTCAGTGGGGATTGGTCTTAGGAGGTTTTTTCCTAAAGTTTATGTATTTTAAAACTCCAAGAATTTTATATACTATAGTTTATCTTTTAATGGGTTGGGTTGGTATTTTTGCTTTTCACCAACTGTTTATGACAATGCCAACTGCTAATTTGATTTTGATGTTTGCTGGTGGTTTATCTTTTACTGCAGGAGCTGTATTTTATATTATAAAAAAACCAAAAATTACACCGATGTTTGGTTTTCATGAAATTTTTCATTTCTTTATCTTAGTAGGAGGAATACTGCATTATATTATGGTATTTATTGCTCTAGGATAATAGATTATTAGGAGGATATTGATGGAATTACAAAATGATTTGATTGAAATTATTTCATTAAGTGGAAATGTAAAGAAAAAATTTTTAAAAGCTGTTAAGTATGCGAAAAATGATGAAGCAGAAAAGGCAGAAGAAATTTATCGAGAAGCAGATGATCAATTAATTAATGCTCATCTTAAACAGACAGAATTAATAAAAAAAGAAGCTAATGGAGAAAAAGTAGAAAGCAGTTTAATGCTGACACACGCTCAGGATCATTTAATGACAGCCATTTTACTAAGAGACATGGCAAAGGAATTTATGGATTTATATACCAGGCTCGAAAATGAATAAATTTAAGATTAAAAAAGGAGTTGGTAATTTGAGTTTTTTATGGACCACAATTAAAGTTAAAAACTTAAAAGAATCAGTTGAATTTTACCGAGATATTGTTGGTTTAGAGGTTCAGAGGCGGTTTGAGGCTGGCCCGGAGACAAAAATTGTATTTTTAGCAGCTGCAGATGGACAAACAGCTGTCGAGCTGATTGATGATCAAAATCAGACTGAAGTAGAGCTTGGAGCAGATATATCTCTGGGATTTGAAGTTGATTCGCTTGCCGAAAAAATGAAATTTGTACAAGAAAAGAACATAGTAATTCAGAGTGGACCTATTTCGCCGAATCCAAAAATTGAGTTTTTCTTTGTATTAGACCCAAATGGTCTCAAAATTCAATTTGTAGAAAACAAATAACTTTTTAACTGCTGCTGGCAATTGCCAGCAGCTTTATTAATTTGTAGTTATTTAGCTAATTTTTAATTATTGAAAATCCTGATTATTTAGCTTGTAATTATTGTCATAATAAATAAACTTTGTTATAATCAGTAACAAATCAGAATTTAGTAGTCTAGGAGGAGAAAAATATGGATTTTAGTGTAACACAAGCATTTAGTATTGTTTTGTTGATTTTGGCAGTTGGTGAGTTGGTATCTATGAAAACAAAGGCAATGATACCATCGGTTTTTGTTTCAGCAGTATTATTTATAATTGGTTTTTGGACAATTTTGCCGGGTGACATAGTAGCTCAGAGTTCTTTTGCGACTCCAGTTGTTTATTTATCAATGTATTTGCTTTTAACTCATATGGGAACTTTAATGAGCTTAAAAGAGCTTTTAGCACAGTGGAAAACATTGGTAATAGCTCTTGCTGGTATAATAGGAATTATAACTTTAACAATGACCATTGGTAATCTTCTATTTGGCTGGGAAAATGTTGTAGCAGCAACCCCACCATTAACTGGAGGAGTAGTAGCTTCTATTTTGATGTCAACAGCAGCCGCCGAAAGGGGCCTAACTTCGATAGCTGTTTTAGCAACAGCAATGTATGTTATTCAGGGCTTTTTTGGCTACCCTATAACATCTTTTCTACTAAAAAAAGAAGCGGGTAGGCTGGCAGATAAAATTAAGAGTGGAGAAATTGAGATGACAAGTACGGGGGAAGAGGAAGCTGACAAAGAAGAAAGTAAATTTAGGATAATTCCTCCCTTACCAGAAAAATATCAAACAACATATGTAATTTTATTTAAATTGGGTCTGGTAGCAGCTTTATCAGTAATGGCCGCTCCGATTTTGCATCTAAATGAATTTGTAGTCTGTATGTTATTTGGAGTTATTGGAAGAGAAATAGGATTTTTAGAAGAAAAAGCACTGGTTAAATCAGGATCCTTTGGTTTTTTAATTACAATTTTAATGGCTTTTATTTTTGCTGGTCTTTCTGATGCTACACCTGAGATGTTAACAGAGATTGCAGTACCTTTATTTGGGATTATTGTACTTGGTATATCAGGGATGGCAGTGGTTTCCGCTTTAGTTGGTAAAGCCTTCGGTTATACAAAGGAAATGTCTATTTCGATAGCTATGACAGCACTTTATGGATTCCCTGCAAATTATATCTTAACTATTGAATCTGCCAGAGCAAATACTAGAAATGATGAAGAATATCAGTATGCTGTAGATGAAATGCTGCCAAAGATGTTGGTAGGTGGATTTGCAACAGTAACTATAGCCTCAGTAATCATTGCCGGTTTCTTTGTTAAGTTACTATAAATTTAAACTTATTTTCAAAATAATTAATATAAGCTAAAATAAGAGAGGAGAGAGTAGATAAAATGTTAACAAAAGTAGAGAGAATAAAAAATGACATAGAAAATTTAAGTCAATTTAATGCAACACCAGGTCAAGGATTAACACGTTTTTCTCTGACTAAAGAGGATCGAGCTGCTAGAAATTATCTAAAAAATGAACTGCAGAAGTTAGATGTAGAAATTTATGAAGACGCTGCAGGTAGTCTGGTTGCTAGAAGAGAAGGTACTGATAAAGATGCACCTGTTGTTATGGTTGGTTCCCATTTTGATTCAGTTAAAAATGGTGGTAATTTTGATGGACCAGCAGGAGTAATTATGGCACTGGAAATTTTAAGAGTGCTTGATGAGAATGATATAAAAAGCAAACATCCCATAGAATTTATAGCAATGATTGAAGAAGAAGGTGGCCGTTTTGGTGGCGGAGTCTTTGGCAGTCGGGCAATGACCGGTCAGGTAGATTATCAGGAACTTTTAGATTTTAAAGATGAAGCTGGAATTTCAATGGCTGAAGCTTTTGAGGACTTTGGTTTTGATCCTAAAAAAATTAAAGAAGCTGAAAGAGATCCCAAAAAACTTAAAGCTTTTATTGAACTTCATATAGAACAGGGGCCTGTTTTAGAAAATGAAGGCAAAGATGTAGGGATAGTAGATTTTATAGTTGGTATTAATCAGATTAGAGTTAAAGTAGAAGGGCGTGCAGATCATGCAGGTACGACTCCAATGGATATGCGCAAAGATGCCCTGTCCTCAGCTGCAGAGGTTATTTCTGAGATTAAAAACTTTGCCTTTGAAGCCGGCTCAGGGACAGTTGCTACAGTGGGCAGTCTTGATGTCAAACCAGGAGCAGCCAATATTGTTCCAGCAGAAGTAGAATTTTCTGTTGATATCAGATCCAAAGAATTAAATTGTATTAAAAAAGTAAGAGCTGAAATTGATCAAGCACTGGCAGATATTGAAACGAAATATGCTGTAGATTATTCGGTCAAAGAGATGTTAATGGTTGAGCCAGTTGAATTGTCAGCAGAAATTTTTAATACATTTAAGAAAGAATCTAAAAAACTAGATTTAAATACTAAAGAAATGATAAGTGGTGCCGGCCATGACGCAATGATAATGGCAGCAATTACAGATGTTGGTTTAATCTTTGTTCCCAGCAAGGATGGTAGAAGCCACACCGCAGAAGAGTGGACTGATTATAAAGATTTACAAAAAGGAATTGAACTTGTTTACCATACGGTTTTAAAGGTTGGTGAAGCTGAATGAGTAGGGTAAAAGAATTAGCAGAAAAGTATTTTGATTATGCTGTATCTATGAGAAGGGAGTTTCACAGACATCCAGAGCCAAGTATGAAAGAAGAAAGAACCTGCAGTCGAGTTATAGAAGAGCTGGAAAGTTTGGGTTTGAAACCAAAAAAAGCTGCAGGGACAGGTGTTGTCTGTGAAATTAAAGGAACTAAAAAAGCTAAAAGTAGTAAAATTGCTGCCTTAAGAGCGGATATGGATGCTTTAGAACTTGAGGAAAAAAATGAGATAGAATATAAATCAGAAAATGAGGGTTTAATGCACGGCTGCGGCCATGATGGTCATACAGCCAGTTTACTAACAGCAGCTAAAATATTAAATAATCTAAAATCAGAATTTGCTGGGACTGTTAAATTGATTTTTCAGCCTGGGGAAGAAATTGCAGTTGGAGCAAAAACTATGGTTGGGGAAGGAGTAGTTGAAGATGTGGATGCTATTTTTGGTATTCATGTCTGGAATGACCTAGAAAGCGGAAAAATTTCTGTAGAAGCTGGCCCCAGGATGGCTGCTGTAAATCAATTTATTATTAACGTTAAAGGAAAAGGTGGTCATGGTTCAATGCCATATCAGGGGGTTGATCCCATAATGGCAGGAGCTGCTGTAGTTATGAACTTACAGACTATTGTCAGCAGAGAGTTTGATCCAATGGAGCCTGCTGTTTTAAGTGTGGATATCTTCAATTCAGGTTCAAAAGCTAATGTTTTACCTGAAAACTCTTATTTAGAAGGTACAACTAGATGTTTCAGCAGAGAAATTAACCAGAATTTTGAAGAAATTATAGGTAGGGTTGCTCAAAAAACTGCTGCCAGCTATCGGGCTGAAGCGAAATTAGAGTATAATAAAATGACTCTTCCTTTAATTAATGATCAGGAAATTTCAGCAATTGCACATAAGGCAGCAGCAAAGTTTTCAGGTCAGGGTTCAATAGTTAAATTAGATAAAACAACTGGTGGAGAAGATTTTTCTTTCTTTGCTGCAGAAGTTCCAGCAGCCTTTGCCTTTGTTGGCTCCAAAAACAAAGCTAAAGGTGCTGATGCTCCCCATCATCATCCAGAGTTTAACATAGATGAAGATGCTTTAAAAACTGTTTCTGGATTATATGCACAATTTGCCTTAGACTTTTTAAATAAAGGGGAGGTCGAGTAACAGTGGATTTCAAAAATATATTAGCAGAACAGGAAAAATATGTTCTAGATTTAAGAAGAGAATTTCATATGCACCCTGAAACAAGCTGGAATGAAAAAAGAACATCTAAAAGAATAAAAGAAGAACTAGCAAAAATGGGAATCAGTTATCAGGAATATGCAGATACAGGAGTAGCTGCTGTTATCAAAGGTTCAAATGCTGGTAAAACAGCTGCCCTACGGGCTGATATGGATGCTCTGAAAGTAGAAGAAAAAACTGATTTAGAATTCAAATCAAAAAACGAAGGTATTATGCATGCCTGTGGTCATGACGGCCATACAGCAATGCTTTTAGGTACTGCCAGAGCCCTTTATGAAATTAGAGATCAGCTAGCAGGTAATGTCAAATTAATTTTTCAACCAGCTGAAGAAATGGTACAGGGAGCAGCTAAAATGGTGGAAGAAGGAGTCTTAGACGATGTTGATGGAATTATGGGAATCCACCTCTGGGCTGATCTACCAACAGGTAAAATCAATGTTGAAGCAGGACCGCGTATGGCTTCAGGAGATTATGTGATAGTTGAGTTCACAGGTAAAGGGGGACATGGTTCAATGCCTCATCAGGGAGTTGATCCAATAGTTATGGCTTCTTCATTTGTCTTAGATTCACAGGCGATTTTAAGTAGAGAAACTAATTCTTTAGATCCTGTTGTCTTAACATTTGGTAAAATGAAATCAGGAAGCAGATTTAATGTTATTCCAGATAAAGCAGAAATTGTAGGAACTTTAAGATGTTTTAGCGAAAAAACAAGAGTTCAGGCTTCTAAAGCAATTAAACGTTATGCAGAAAAAACTGCCAAAGCATATAGAGGAGAAGCTGAGGTTACTATACAAAAGGGTACTCCTCCTACAATAAATGACCAAAGAGCTGCAGAAATAGCCCGATCTGCTGCACAAAAAATAATAGCTGCAGAAGATTTAATAGCGATGGACAAAACAACAGGTAGTGAAGATATGGCCTATTATTTAAGAGAAGTTCCTGGAGTGATTGCTTTTGTTGGTGCCGGATTTGAAGATGAAGAGCAGAACTATCCTCATCACAATTCAAAATTTAAGATCAATGAAGATAGTTTAAAAACAGGAACAAGCCTTTATTTTAATTTTGCTCTGGAATTTTTAAGACAGTTTTGAGCTTAAAATTTTTAGATTATGATTATCCTTACTTATTTTGAAGTTTAGTAGATTGGAATCTTATAAGTAGGGATTTTTTTATTTCAGCAGAAGCACAAATTTTTCCTATTTTTCCTTGTTATTTTTAAAGGATTGTTCTGATTTATCACGAATATATTTATTAAAGTAAATTCCTATATTTTCTAATTTTTACGACATAAATTGACAAAATATTTTGAAAAGAGGTGGCTTAATGGCTGATAAAAACAGAATTTTTAGGATTATAAAAACAATAATGCTTTTAAATGAACCATATAAGCACTGGGAAGCTAAAGATTTTGCTGAATATTTTGAGGTATCTGAAAGAACTTTCCGTCGGGACAAGCAGGTGATGGAGGAACTGGGAGTCCCAATTTATTATGATAATCATCTCAAAGAATATAAAATTTTGGATAATTTTCGTTTTAAAGCGCCCAATTTGGACCAAAAAGAGACTGAGGCAGTGCTGTTGGCGGCCAAAGAATATCAAAATCGCAGTTTTCCGATGAAAAAGGAACTGGAATCAGGTCTGGCAAAAGTTTATAATTCTCTGCCAGAATTTTTAAAAAGCAGTATGGGCAGTTATATCAAAAATTATGAGATTATATCTGATCCTTTTGTTGAGCTGGAAAAACACCAGCATAAATTTGATAAGTTAAAGGAAGCTATCAATAAGGAAAAAAGGATAGAAGTCAATTATTATTCAATGAGCAGCAACCAGACAACTAAAAGAAAACTTGATCCCTATAATTTATTTTTCAACAAAGGAGCACCCTATCTTTATGCTTTTTGTCACCTGCGGGCTGAAAAAAGAATATTTAGGATAGATAGAATTAAGGAGCTTAAATTAACAGCAGAAAATTTTGAGCTGCCTGCTGATTTTTCACTTGCAGAAGAGCTTGATAATGCCTGGGGAGTGGAGCAGGGCGAAGAAGAGATGGAAGTAGAAGTTAAATTCAGTGGACGTGCAGCCCGCTTTGTTCCCGAATACCACTGGAATGACAAACAGGAAATTAAAGATATAAGTGAGAATCAAATTATTTTTAAAGTTAAGACAAGCAGCCGTCAAGAGATAAAAAAGTGGATCCTAGGTTATGGGGCAGAAGCAGAGGTGCTGCAGCCAAAGAATTTGAGAGAAGAAATGAAGCAGGAAATAGAAAAGATGCTGGAGAATTATTAAAAAAACAGGTGTACGCGACATCACGGTGTCGGTGGGGGATGGTAAGATGAGAATGTGAAATTATTCAATCCTTATTTTAGTGGATTAATTTCACTTATCAAAAATATATTTCAAACTTTATTTTAATAGCATATTAATTATATCAAATAAAAATAAAAAAATAAATTATTTGAAAATTTTAATTTGAAGTTGTATAATTTATATAACAAATAATTACTTATCAATAATATTAAAATTAATTTTAAAACGGAGGTGTTAATGTGATTCATGCTTTAAAGACAATGGGAGATTATGTTCAAGATAAAACGGAATCCAGTTTTTTAAGTCAGGTTGTAGAAAATCCTAATTTTAATGGTAAATATAATACTGTTTTAGTAGTTGTATTTAACAATGATGATGATGAATTAAAATACCAGGAAATACAAATGGAAGAATTCACAAAGAAGAAATTGGAAAAATATGCATATGTTTCTGGAAGTCCACGCGGTGGTGATTTAACCCCAACTTCTAAAATTACAAAATTGGATACCACTTATTCCAGAATTCAGAGACCTTTAAAAAAATTAGTAGACAAGATAAAAAATAAGGATGAGTTAAATCAAGAAGAAAAAACAATAATTGATATTTTTAATCTATTTCAGGATGAAGATTTAAGTGATAAAATTTATCAGGAATTAGAAAAGATTTCTTATGATGATAATGCTGTTTTAACTATTGGTGTGGAAAAAAATGGCCAGATTAAATATGTAGGAGATTTTAATAAATTTACAGATTCACTTTTAGATAAGTATGAAAAAGGATTTTATTTCAAAAAATCATATAATAAAGCAGAAAAAAATTCAGTTGGTAAAAATAATAAGTGTTATATTTGTTCTAAAGAAAAAGATGAAACTTATGGTTATGTAGGTACATTTGCTTTTTATACCTTAGATAAGCCGGGATTTACAACAGGAGGTTTTAATCGAGGGAAAGCCTGGAAAAACTATCCTGTCTGTTCAGAGTGTGCACGGACTTTAGATTTAGGCAAGAAATATCTTGAAGAAAATTTAAGTTCAAGATTTAGTGGAATAAATTATTTTATTATTCCTAAGACAGTTTTTGCATCAGAAACGGAAACTGAGGAAATGTTTGAAATACTGGAAGAACTAGAAGATAAGAAAAAACTTTCATTAAAAAAAGATAATAAAAAGTCTTTATCTGGTTCTCAAAATGATCTTTTTCAAATGATGACTGAGTTTAAGAATTATGTTAACTTTAATCTAATGTTCTATGAAGAAATCAATAGTGCTTTTAGAATTTTATTATATGTTGAAGATGTTTTGCCTTCATATATTCAGAAAATATTTGCTGCTAAAGATGAAGTAGATGGGGATAATTTATTTACTAATTTACAGGGGAAAGATGGACCTTTTGAACTTTCTTTTACATTTAAAACAATTAGTGATTTCTTTTATGTTAATCAGAGAGGAAAACAGGATTTCACAAAAAGTTTTTTAGAGATTACAGATAATATTTTTTCGGAGAAAAGTATTTCCTATGATTTATTAATTAATAGGTTTATAGCTCATATTAGAGAAAAATTTGTTAATAATCAGTCCTACTGGCTTGATAATTTAAAGGCTCTGCAGATTTTAAAGTTTTTAAATAAATTAGATTTATTAAATCAGAAGGGAGAGGAGGAAAACTTTATGCTAACAGTTGATAGTGAATACAAAAAAAATATTGTTAACTTTCTGGATGACCATCATGATATACTTAACACTAATAGTAAAAAACTAGTTTTTCTAGAAGGGGTTTTAGCACAGAAACTTTTAAATATCCAGGCTAGTGATGGGAGTGGTTCTCAGCCTTTTAGAGCCAGATTAAATGGCCTTAAACTAAATGAAAAGATTATTAAAAGACTATATACAGAAATTATCAACAAATTAGAAGAATATGATAAAAATTATTATAAACAATTAGAAGAGCTAATTGCAGACTATATTTTAGAAAGTGACTTATCTGAAATTAGTAATAATGAAATTTCATTTTATTTTGTAACAGGTATGAATCAGGCAAATAAATTTAACTTTCAAAAAAATGAGGAGGAATAAAAATGGCTGTTATTGATCAGAGAAGTGAGTTGGTTTTTTTATATGATATTAAAGATGCTAATCCAAATGGGGATCCACTGGATGCCAACAAGCCGAGAATTGATGAAGAAACTGGAATCAATCTAGTAACTGATGTAAGACTAAAGCGTACTATTAGAGATTATTTGTTTGATTACAAAGGGTTTAATGGTGAAGATGGAAAAGATATTTTTGTTAGAGAGATCAAAAATGATGACAAAAGTATTCAGGATGGAAAAGAAAGAGCTAAAGATTTTAAAGAAGATCCCAAAAAAGTTTTAGAGCAGTGTATAGATGTAAGAATGTTTGGTGGTGTAATTCCTTTAACTGGTGATTCAATTACCTATACAGGTCCTGTACAGTTTCAGATGGGAAGGTCTCTACATAAAGTAGAGTTAAATTATATAAAGGGTACAGGAGCTTTTGCCTCCGGAGCTGGAAAAAGCAAAAAAACTTTTAGAGAAGAATATGTAGTGCCTTATTCTTTAGTTGGGTTTTATGGAATTATTAATGAAAATGCAGCTCAAAGCACCGAGTTAACCAAAGATGATGTTGAATTGTTATTAGAAGGTATCTGGAAAGGAACTAAAAATTTGATTACCCGTTCAAAAGTTGGTCAAACTCCCAGATTGTTATTAAAAGTAAATTATAGTGAAGAAAACTATTTTATTGGTGAATTGAAAAATTATATAAAGTTAGAAACTGGTTTAAGGGAAGAGGAAATTAGAGATGTTTCTGATTATAATCTAGATATTAGTGAATTATTAGCAGTAATTGAGGATAATTTTGATAAAATAGAAAGTGTTGAGTATAAAGTTAATCCTAGAGTTGAATTTGTTAGTGATTCTAAAAAAATAAATTTAAGTAATCTGGATTTATTTGAAGAGCTAGATATTTAAAATAAATACTAATCTTCAGGTGAACCATTATGGTTCATCTGAAGATTTACAGAAAGGAGAAGGATAATGAATAAAGCATTAGTTTTTGATATCTGGGCAGATTATGCACATTTTAAAAAATATTATACTACAACTTCACCTTTGACTTTTTCTATCCCACCAAAGACTACTTTATATGGTATAGTTTCTGCAATTTTGGGGTTTTCAAAAGAAGAATATTTAGAATATTTTCAGGAAGGTCAGTGTAAAATAGCTGTACAAATTAAAAATCCAGTTAAAAAAACAAGGATAAATTTAAATTTAATTGATACGAAAAAAGCTGCTTTGATGGCGCAAATTGAAACCAGAACTCAAATTAAAACTGAGTTCTTAAAAGATGCTAAATATAGAATATATTTCATGCATCAGAACGAAAATTTGTATAATGATCTTAAAGAAAAATTAAAAAATCATAAAAGTGTATATTCAATCTCTTTAGGATTAAGTGAAAATCTTGCCAACTTTAAGTATATTGAAGAAATAGAGCTTAAAAAAATAACAGAAAACAGCTGGCAGAAAATTAATACTGTTATACGAATTGATAAGGAGAATATTAGCAAAGGAGATATAGACTTTAGTCAGAGTAATCGTGAATATTTTAGTGATAAAATTGCTGTAGAGATGAAAAGTGATAGAACTGTAACTGATTATGCTAAGGTTTTATTTGAAAGAAGTGGTAGAAGCATTAAAGCAAATGTTAACCAGTATTATAAAGATTCCAATAACAACAGTCTTTTGTTTTTGTAATATTAAGAAAGGAAAATTATATGATTTATTCTCATCCAGATAAATTATTAATTGAACATCTAAATAATGTATATAAGTTAGGTAAAGAAATTTTTGCGAGAAAAAAATTGAATTTTGATAATCAAGAAGAAATTGAAAATGCACTATCAATTATTTTATTGGCACATGATTTTGGAAAAGCGACAAGTTATTTTCAGCAAAAATTAAAAGAGAACTCTAAAAATAATGTAGAAGCGAATAAGCAAATTGAATTTGATCAGGAATTAAGTAAGCACAGTCATATTTCTGCTTTATTAGCCTATCAATTTGCAGAACAGATTTTAGAAGATAAAACTTTAGTCTGGATTGTTTTTATAACTGTTTATCGTCACCACAGCAATTTAAAAGACTTAGATATAATGCTTACATTTGATGATAGTGACTGGCCAAAGTTGGAAAAACAATTTAAAGCTTTAGATTTTAGTGAATTAGATAAAATAACTTCTGAAATTAGTAATTTTGATTTCAAACCATCATCTATTAATTTTGATAATTTAAAAAATAATTTTACAAATTGGAAATTTAGAAAAAGATTGAGAAATTTTAAAAATAATTCTAATAAGGATTTTGACTACTATTTAATTTTTAATTTATTATTTTCTATTTTGATTTTTGCTGATAAAGCAGAGGCTATATTTTATAGTAAAGGTTACAGCTTTGAAGATTTAAAGAAAATTGTATTAAACAGAAAAAAATTATTTGGTAATTTAGTAGATAAATATAGAGAGTTAAAAGGCTGGAATCAAGCAGATAATAAAATTAATAAAAAGAGAAATGAGATTTATGATGAAGTTGTCAATCAAATCGAAAACCTTAATATTGAAAATGAACGTATTTTATCTGTGAATGTTCCAACAGGAGCTGGAAAAACTCTAGCTGCTTTTTCTGCTGCTTTAAAATTAAGAAATAGAATTTCCCAAGATTTTAGAATAATATATGCACTGCCATTTACCTCAATAATTGATCAGAATTATGATGTGTTTTTAGACGTTTTAAATCATTCAACAATTAAAGCTGATAGCACAGCAATCATTAAACATCATTATTTAAATGCAAAAGAGTATTATTTTAATGAGGAAGAGAAGGAAAGCCAGAAATTAGACTACGATATAGCAAGACATTTAATAGAAAGCTGGCAGTCGGAAATAGTTGTTACCACATTTGTTCAACTACTGCATTCAATTTTTTCTAACCGCAACCGCAGTTTGATTAAGTTTAATAATATCAGTAATTCAATTATTATTTTAGACGAAGTACAAAATATTCCTCATAAATATTGGAAGCTCATTAAAGAATTTTTATCAGATATGGCTGAAAAATTAAATTGTTATTTTATCTTTCTAACTGCTACAATGCCCTTGATCTATAATGAAAAAAAGAAGGAAATAAAAGAACTAGCAGTAAATAAAGAAGACCATTTTAATTTTTTTGACCGCATAAATTTAGATACCAGTATGTTTAAGCAGCCACTGGCCATAGAACAATTTAAAGATTTTATTGAAGAAGAACTTATAAAATATAATGATAAGAGCTTTTTAATTATTCTTAACACAATTAAGACTTCCATTGATATATATAATTATATTGAAGAATTAATTAGTGAGGAAGTCATAGATGGAGATCTGATTTATTTATCAACTAATATTATTCCGAAAGAGAGACAGATAAGAATAAATGAAATCGGTAAGCAAAAAAGACAGATTATAGTTTCTACTCAGATGGTAGAAGCAGGTGTAGACATTGATTTAGACAGAGTTTATAGAGATTTTGCACCTTTGGATTCTATTAATCAGTCCTGTGGAAGATGTAATAGAAATTTTGATCCAGAAAACAAAGGTACGGTTAAATTAATTAGATTAATAAATGAAAATCATAATAATAAAGAATATGCTTCTTATATTTATGATAATTTTTTATTAAAAATCACTTCCGACATTATTGCTGAATTACCTGAGATAATTGGAGAAAAGTATTTTTTTGAGATGAATCAAAAATACTTTAACAAAATTGATCAACTAAAAAGTAATGATAATTCAGAAGCATTAATTAGTAAAATTAAGAATTTGAAATATGAGAAATCTTTTTTAAAAGATGAAAAAGAAGAAATATTTAGATTGATTGCTGATGATTATAATACGGTAAATTTATTTATGGCAGTGAATGAAGAATCTCAAGATCTCTGGGAAGACTATAAAGAAATCAGTGCTTTAGAAAGTAATAATATTGAAGAATTTATGAATAAAAAAGCTAAATTTGAAAATATAAAAAAAGAATTTCTATCATATGTAATTACTATTCCTAAATTTACTGCTGAAAAACATCTTGAAGATGAACAGTTAAAAAATAACTTTAATTATATAAGTCCCTTTCAGGTTGAAGATGTATATAATTTAAGTACAGGATTTAAAAGAGGAGAAATTGAAAGAGAAACTTTCTTCTAATTAATTATTAGGACGTGAAAACCATGCAGCTAATCATTAATACCTATGGCAGTTACCTCCATGTTAAGCAGAGTTCTTTTGAAATAAAAGCCGATGATAAAAAGAAAAGGGTATCTGCCAAAAAGGTAGATTCGATTTTAATTACTACTGGTGCTTCCATCAGCAGTGATGCAGTAAAACTTGCCCTGGAAAATAATATTGAAGTCCAGTTTTTAGATCATTTTGGCAGGTCAATGGGTAAAATTTGGCATTCGAAATTAGGGAGCACAACCTATATAAGACGCCGACAGTTGGAACTTGCTGATAATGAAGAAGGTAGTAAGTTGATTAAAGAAATAATGGTAGAAAAGGCTGAAAATATGATAAAACATTTATATGATCTGGGGATTAAAAGAGGAGAAGATAAACAGAATTACTTATTTGGAACTATAGAAGAGATGGAAAAAATAAAAGCCAAAATTCCTAAATTAACTGGACCAGTAGAAATGATGCGAAATTCGATTATGGGATACGAAGGTAATATTTCAAAAAAATATTTTGATGCTTTAAATTATCTCCTGCCAGATCGTTATAAGTTTGAGAAAAGAACTTTTAGACCGGCCGAAGATGAATTCAATTGTTTATTAAATTATGGCTATGGAGTTTTGTACGGAAAAGTTGAAAAAGCTTTGATTATTGCTGGATTGGATCCTTATGTTGGAATTTTACATACTGATGGTTATAATAAAAAGTCTTTTGTCTTTGACTTTATAGAAATTTACAGACATCACATTGATCGGATAGTTATGAAGTTATTTAGCCGTAAAAAGGTGAGAAAATCTCATTTTGACGAGATTAAAGGTGGTGTGACTTTAAATAAAGAGGGAAAAGAAGTCTTCCTAACAGCCTTAAATAAATATTTTGATCAGAGTATTTATTATAAGGGAAGACAGATTAAAGTAAATAATATTATTCAATTTGACTGTCATAATCTGGCCAATAGAATTATTGAGGAGGGAGATTAAATGCTTGTCTGGTGTATTTATGATATTGTTGAAGATAAAGTCCGCAAAAAAATTTCTGATAAAGCAATTGAACAGGGTCTATATAGAGTCCAAAAATCGGTTTTTGCTGGAAACATAGATAGTAATTTACTGGATGAATTAATTATTTATTCAGAGGATTTAATAAACCCGGATGATGATTCTGTCTATATTTTTCCAATGTGTCAGGAAGATTTTAAAAAAATTGAATTACTGGGGCAGGCATTTAATAAAGCCAAAGTTAATGATGAACTGCAGAGTTTATTTAGTTAGGAGTTTTAAAAATGAGTGATAATATTAGTTTGACTCCAAGTATAGTTATGGAATATTTATACTGTCCTCGTTTCATTTATTATATGCTTTATTTGAAAATATCGCAGCATGAGGGAAGAAGATATAAGGTCCAGAGGGGAAAAAGTTCTCATCAGAATAAACTAAAAATTAACAAATCTTATTTAAGAAAAAAGATTGGTGTTAAAGAAAAAATTTTGGATGAAAAACTATACTCAACAAAATATAATATTCACGGTATAGTTGATGAAATTTTGTTTTTAAAAGATGGCACTGCTGCCTCTTTAGACTACAAATTTGCTAAATATAAAGAGAAAACTTTTTTAACCCATAAATATCAGGCAGCAATGTATTCACTGATGATTAAAGATAACTATAGTGTTGAAGTAAAAAGGGCTTTTATCGTTTATATCAGAAGTAAAAATAAATTAATAGAAATTGACATAAAAGATAAAATTTATAGTGATGTGCAGAAAATTTTGAATGAAATAATTAATATAATTCAAAAAGGATATTTTCCAAAAAGGACAAAATATAGAAGTAGATGTCGAGACTGTACTTATAGAAATATTTGTATTAAATAGTCAGGGGGATTAGAGTGGAAATTAAGCTTACAAAATTAAGTTATGAATTAGAGGACGAGCTACCTGTTAGGTATGGACACAAATTGCGAGGATATTTTGCGAATAAATTTAAAGATGTTTTATTTCATCAACATAAAAAAGACGGTAGTTTAAGATATAAATATCCGTTGATTCAATATAAAATAATTGACAAGAAGCCATTAATAATTGGTTTGGGTGAAGGAGCAGAAAAAATAATAAATAATTTTTTGAATATTGATGAACTGAGATTTGAAAATAAAGTATATATTAATCCGGCGGGAAGATTAAATGTAGATCAGGAAGAGCTATTTATTAATAATAACTATGATATGCCGGCTTATAAATATAATTTTATTACTCCCTGGTTGGGATTAAGCCAGAAAAATTATAAAAAATATAGACATGATTATCTTGATGCCTCAGCGAAGAAAAAAATGAAGTTCTTAAAACGGTTAATCATTGGTAATATACTTAGCTTTGCAAAGGGAATAGACTGGTGGATTGAAGAAGAAATAGTTATAGAAGCAAAATTAGAGGAGATTTCAGTTAAATTCAAAAATGAAGCGATGATTGGTTTTAAAGGTTACTTTTACAGCAATATTTATTTACCTGAATTTATAGGATTAGGAAAATCGACTAGTAGAGGTTTTGGGACAATAAGTAGAGAAGAAATTCTTGATTGAGCTTGTTTTAAGACTGAAAATTTTATAAAATATAACTAAGAAAGAGAAAAAATTATAAATTCTGAGGCAAAATTATTTTGCTTGAGAATATTGAACCTTGACAATCCAATAGATGCCAGTTTGGTCAGGATAGTCAAAGTCGCGGAATTTGGTGTTAATTTAACTATTTTTTTAGATTTAGTTGGGAAAATGGTTAGAAAAAAATCTAGAAGAATTGCTATAATGACTGTTATAAAAGTTAATTTGAATTATATCGGGTTCCAGTGACTGATCCACTAAAATAAGGATTGAAACACCAGGGGTGACCAAAGTCTAAATCAAAAATCCATTGTTCCAGTGACTGATCCACTAAAATAAGGATTGAAACATATCAGTAATAAAACGATAGATTTACTAAAAAAAGTTCCAGTGACTGATCCACTAAAATAAGGATTGAAACGTGGAAGCAGTCAAAGGAGTATGGAATTTAGGCAAGGTTCCAGTGACTGATCCACTAAAATAAGGATTGAAACATAATCAATGGTTAAGATTTAAAGGAAATATTCGTGAGTTCCAGTGACTGATCCACTAAAATAAGGATTGAAACCTTTAAGGGCTGGCTATAAAGATGATGTCGGCCTTGTTCCAGTGACTGATCCACTAAAATAAGGATTGAAACCATTAAGATTAGATACGGCATAATCTAAGCTTTGAGTTCCAGTGACTGATCCACTAAAATAAGGATTGAAACTGGATAGTTCCACCCTCATCAAAAACATCAGTGATTAGTTCCAGTGACTGATCCACTAAAATAAGGATTGAAACAGCTTTCTATTGCTTTTGCCAGAAATATCAACATTAAGTTCCAGTGACTGATCCACTAAAATAAGGATTGAAACTATCAGATACTGCAGCAGTAATAGCCGCAATTACAGTTCCAGTGACTGATCCACTAAAATAAGGATTGAAACTTAACATAGTTACCTGGAGGGGCCTGGCAGAAAATTGTTCCAGTGACTGATCCACTAAAATAAGGATTGAAACTTTATTAATTCGGCTGTTTTGTGTATAATAATGGTGGTTCCAGTGACTGATCCACTAAAATAAGGATTGAAACTAAATTGTTTTGATTAGCTCTGACCTATGCTTTCGGGTTCCAGTGACTGATCCACTAAAATAAGGATTGAAACTAGATAGTTCCACCCTCATCAAAAACATCAGTGAGTTCCAGTGACTGATCCACTAAAATAAGGATTGAAACTCTGATACGATTCTTGGCATTCCTCCCTCAACTCTAGTTCCAGTGACTGATCCACTAAAATAAGGATTGAAACTCCTCAGCCACATCAAAGCCTAAAGGTGGTTTGCCAGTTCCAGTGACTGATCCACTAAAATAAGGATTGAAACAATGCTGGTCCTTTTGTGATTAGACCTCCATATCAGTGTTCCAGTGACTGATCCACTAAAATAAGGATTGAAACTAGGTATATTTTTCATTTTCAAATCAGGATATTTTGTTCCAGTGACTGATCCACTAAAATAAGGATTGAAACTCTCAGACCAGAAGAAGCCGGGACCAGGGAAATTGGTTCCAGTGACTGATCCACTAAAATAAGGATTGAAACCCAACATGAGTACCGGCAGATGATCCACCACTAACAGTTCCAGTGACTGATCCACTAAAATAAGGATTGAAACATTTTCCGTTAGAATAAAATAAAAATCCTCTAAAAGGTTCCAGTGACTGATCCACTAAAATAAGGATTGAAACTTAATCTTTTTCATCTTAGACTTGACCATCTTCCGGGTTCCAGTGACTGATCCACTAAAATAAGGATTGAAACGCAAAACTTGGACATATGCCGAAAATCCTAATATATTGTTCCAGTGACTGATCCACTAAAATAAGGATTGAAACACTGCTGTAACGTCTAAATCTTCAGCCCAATTAATGTTCCAGTGACTGATCCACTAAAATAAGGATTGAAACTCATTCCTAAAGGATTTAGAATGTGGAATAGTAGAGTTCCAGTGACTGATCCACTAAAATAAGGATTGAAACCCAATGGATAGAGATGATATAGAGAGCGAGTTAGTGTTCCAGTGACTGATCCACTAAAATAAGGATTGAAACACACTTCAATGGCTAATCAAATTGAAGGAAAGCGAGGTTCCAGTGACTGATCCACTAAAATAAGGATTGAAACTATAGATTAGGATAGTTTTCTGTTTCCTCCATCCAGGTTCCAGTGACTGATCCACTAAAATAAGGATTGAAACTGATAATACCAGGCGCACGGCCGATTAGTTATTGGTTCCAGTGACTGATCCACTAAAATAAGGATTGAAACGTCTCATAAAATCCATTCATCCACAATTCTTGGCCTGTTCCAGTGACTGATCCACTAAAATAAGGATTGAAACTCCCGCTTATTCTTATCCATATCAGTATAATAAGGGGTTCCAGTGACTGATCCACTAAAATAAGGATTGAAACATATCCACCTAAATCACTCCTATACTCCATAATATGTTCCAGTGACTGATCCACTAAAATAAGGATTGAAACCCACCGCTACCAAACAGATTCATTGCAATTTGATGTTCCAGTGACTGATCCACTAAAATAAGGATTGAAACTAAAATAGATGAAAAAGAAGAAGCAGAGGACCCTAAAGTTCCAGTGACTGATCCACTAAAATAAGGATTGAAACGGAATGCAGCCACTTGAAACTGAATGGAGCCAAGGTTCCAGTGACTGATCCACTAAAATAAGGATTGAAACATGGCGATACAGAGCTAGGTAGGCAGGAGAGGACAGTTCCAGTGACTGATCCACTAAAATAAGGATTGAAACTTATTCACTTGCGATTGTTAAATCAATATTAACTAAGTTCCAGTGACTGATCCACTAAAATAAGGATTGAAACTGTGAAAAGTGATTAGTGAAGGGTTTTTGGTTTGAAGTTCCAGTGACTGATCCACTAAAATAAGGATTGAAACATAGTCATTTCCTCTGGTGTGTTAATATCTATTTTGTTCCAGTGACTGATCCACTAAAATAAGGATTGAAACTGGACTATTACCTTATCAAATAGTTCAGTCTGGCTAGTTCCAGTGACTGATCCACTAAAATAAGGATTGAAACTTAGATGTAAATCACCGAGAGAATGAAGTTTTACTTGTTCCAGTGACTGATCCACTAAAATAAGGATTGAAACATTCTTACATCTCCAGCACAAATCTCTTCAACTAAGTTCCAGTGACTGATCCACTAAAATAAGGATTGAAACAATGCTGGTCCTTTTGTGATTAGACCTCCATATCAAGTTCCAGTGACTGATCCACTAAAATAAGGATTGAAACTTCTTATGCTGTCCACTAGAGGTTGCTTCACGACCTGTTCCAGTGACTGATCCACTAAAATAAGGATTGAAACGCTCTCTGTGTCGCCAAGTGTTCAGCCATTCCGTTGGTTCCAGTGACTGATCCACTAAAATAAGGATTGAAACAACTAACATCTGAAACTAATCCCTGCATCGTTTCGGGGTTCCAGTGACTGATCCACTAAAATAAGGATTGAAACTATCTACGCAAGCGCAGGAGAATCCAAAAGAATCTGTTCCAGTTGTATATGATAATATACAGAGTTTAGAATTTGGTTGACATTGAATTCTAAAAGAACTGTAAAATTTTAAGAAAATAAAGGAAGACTACAGGATATCTATATCCAATTTTAATAGTGATTTTTACCATAATAACAAAAATAGATTTTTTAAAAAATTAAACTCAAAAATCTATTTTAAAATCTTAAATCAGATAATTTTAGAGTTAAATCAAAGGAAAATTATATTTTGTGGCTGCTATGAATAATTTAGGATTATGACTTTTAATTAATGAAAGGAGCAGAAAAATGAGTATTGGAATTATAACTGATAGTACCTGTGATCTAAATCAAAAATTAATAGAAAAATATAATATTGAGGTTATCCCTCTATCAGTACATTTTGGAGAAAAAGAATTTAAAGATGGTGTTGATATCAATCCAAAAAGTTTTTTTAAAAAGCTGAATAAAAATAAAGAACTACCACATACTTCAAGACCCGCCCCGGCATTATTTATGAAAAAATACAAAAAAATGCTGGAAAAATATGATCATCTGCTTTCTATTCATATTTCTGCTGCTCTCAGCGGTACTTTTGAATCAGCAAAATTAGCTGCTCGCGAAATAGAAGACCAAAAAATTACTGTTATTGATTCGGCAAGTATTTCTCTAGGACTGGGTATGTTAGTTATTCTGGCAGCAAAATTAATTGGAAAAGATAAAGACTTAAATGATATAATTAAAACCATTAAAAGTGCAAAAAGGAATTTATACTTATATTTTACAGTGAAGGACTTAACTTATATGGAAAAAGGTGGCCGTATCGGTAAAGCGAGCTCATTCTTAGGTTCTATCTTTAGTATTAACCCTGTAATTTCAATTAGTACTGAAACCGGTAAGGTTAAACCAATTGCCAAAGTTAGAGGACCGCACCGGGCTCAGGACAAAATTATAAAAATTATTAAAGAAAAAATTGATAATGAAAAAAATAACTGGCTTGGATTTGCTCATGGAGATCGCAAAGCTGACCTTACAGAGACAAAAAATAAATTAATAGAAGAAGTAAAAAAAGACAAAAATTTGAATCTAAAAATTTTTAACAGCCGCATCAGTGCGACTCTAGGGTGTCATGTGGGACCTACAGTCTATGCTGTTATTGTTTTAAGTGGAGATTTTTTAGTATAAATAAGAGAAAGTGCAGCTCTTACCTGTAAATAGGGAAACTGCACTTTTTTAAATAATTATTTAATAAAAAATAATAACTAATCGAATTTCATAATACGCTTAATTTAGTTTAATTTTAAAAATATTATCTGCAAATTATAAGAATAAGCCTTTTAATTTGAATAATTGGTATAATAGCCTGAAACTCCTGCTTAAAAAGAATATGTTCATAGATATCAGTTGTAATTTTCTAAATTCGAAGCATCAATATCTATTGTTTCAGTGTCTAATAAATCAAAGACCATACTCTGTTTTAAAAGATTATTCATTAGTGGTTTCAGTTCGTCAGTTTCAGATAATTAATAGCCTTTCTAAAAACATGTAATCAATTTAATATTATTATTTAGTCAGCGTGGATATAATAATATTAAAACTTAGTTGAGATATAAGGAGGTTTTGTTAATGCAAAATAAAAGAAAAGAACTAATAAAAGCAGTTTTTGTTGCAGATGCACTTTCATTTGGTGCTCATTGGGTTTACAGTACAGATAAATTAAAGGAAGAATACAGCGGAATAATTGAAGAATATAGAACTCCTATGGCTAAATTCCACGAAGGAAAAAAAGCTGGAGACTTATCACATTATGGTGAACAAGCTTTTGCACTGCTGCAGTCAATCTCTAATAATCAGAGTTTTGATCTAAAGCAGTTTAGAGATGACTGGATTGAGTATTTAGAAAATAATGAGATGTATATGGACCATGCAATGAAAGATTCACTGGAAAAACTTAAGAATTCAGATACTTTTACAGGGGCTGACAATCATGAATTAGGTGGAATTGCACGCAGTCTGCCGTTATTTTTAGAAGAAGATATTATTCAAAAAGATTTTTTAGACCTAGTTCATTTAACTCATAACAGCCAAGTTGTTGATCAGACTGCAAAATTTGTTTTTGCTGTGATTAAAGATGTATTGGCAGGCAAAGATTATAAAGAAGCTATTAAAGCTAATAAAGATTTAAATAAATTTACTGCTGAGTCTTTTGAAAAAATCGGATCTAAAGATAAAATTGTAGCAAATGCAGATGACCGCGGTCAGGGCTGCTCAACTGAGCAGGGCTTTCCAATTGTGCTTGATGTTCTCTGGAATGCTGATGATCTCCTGGAAGCTTTAACACTTAATATTATGGCAGGCGGAGATACTTCAGCTAGAGCAATGGTAATTGCTGCAGTAATGGCAGCAGCTGAGGGATTAGATGCTTTACCAGATAAATTAACTGCTGGTTTTAATAAATCAGAAAATGTTAACGAATTACTGTTAAAGTTAAATTAAGATAATTAATCCACCCAACACCTTTAACAGTCGATTCATTAAAAGAATTAATTAAAGAAAAAGACTCTGAAATAGGAGTTGATTTTAATTTTAATATTGATATTTAGGATTTAGGATCAAGCGCATCTCTTAAACCATCACCTAATATATTATAGCTTAAGACAGTAATAAAAATGAATAAACCGGGTAATAAAAGCCAGGGAAAATCTGAGATTTTAGTTATATTCTGAGCTGCACTCAACATATTACCCCAGCTGGCAGAAGGTTCCTGGATTCCGAGGCCAATAAAGCTTAATCCACTTTCCATAATAATATACCCCGGAATAGCAATTGTTGCCCGAATTATTACATAGGTTGCTGTAGATGGAAGAATATGTTTTAAGATGATTCTTTTATCATTAGCTCCGAGAGCTTTAGCTGCTGCAATATAATCTTCACTTTTAACAGATAAAACCATACCTCTAATAACCCTTGCCATACCTGCCCACCCCTGAAAAGCTAAAATAGAAACGATTAAAAAGAATCTAAAAGCAGAGGAAAGGTCAAGTGGTAGTACAGCAGCCAATGCTAAGAGCAGATAAAAACTTGGGATAGACATTATCACTTCTACAGCTCTCATAATAACTGAATCAATAAAGCCTCCATAATAACCTGAGATTCCGCCCATGATTAGGCCAATAAAAGTAGTAATAAAAATAGCGATGAAACCAATAAATAAAGAAACTCGTCCACCATATAAGATTCTGGTAAATAAATCTCGGCCGTAATTGTCACTACCTAAAATAAAAATAGGTTGATCAGCTTCAACTCCAAATAAATGAATATTACTTTCAAAAATACCTAAAAGCTGATAGCTGTCACCTTGCTTCCAGAATTTAATTGGATACTTTTGCTCTTTATTGATTTCATATTCAGCCCAACCTTCCTTAACTTCAGTTCCGTAAATATAGGGTAAAGTTAATCCGTTTTCATCAGTAAAATGAATTTTAGTTGGTGGATGGAAGAACTTATTTTTGAAATTTTTAGTTGCACTGTAGGGAGCAAAAAAGGGCGCAAAAATTGCTAAGAAATACAGGATAAAGATTATTAAAGCAGCGGTTAGAGCAAATTTATTTTTAAATAATCGCGCTAATTTTTTCTGCCAAAGAGTTTTACCACTATTAACTTTTATTTGATCATCTAATTTTAATTTATGCTGCATATTAACACTCCGGTATTTTAGGATTTATTAAATTTAGATCAATACAAATCAGAATTAATTTTAAGTTACTTTAAATCAATGATATTTTATTCTGGGATCATTTAATGCCAGCAGAATATCTGCAGCTAAATTACCAATAATCAGCATCAAACTCCCCATCATCATTCCAGCCATCGCTAAATATAGATCTTTAGATCTGACAGCTGTCAGCATCATTCTACCTAAGCCTGGCCAACCAGTTACAATTTCTGTTAAAGCTGCTCCACTAAAAAGAGAGCTGAGCTGAAAACCAAAGATTGTTATCATGGGATTAATTGCATTGCGAACAGCATGTTTATAGATTACTTTTTTTTCTTTTAGACCTTTAGCCCTTGCTGTTCTAATATAATCTTTATTAATTACATCAAGCATCTGACCCCGCATCTGCCTCATTAAAGATGCAGTACCTGCAGTTCCTAAAACTACAGCAGGTACCAGCAGATGTTTTAGAATATCAATTGCTTTTTCCATTGGACTTAAATAGTCATACATAATACTGGTCATCCCATTGATCGGTAGGGGAATATCAAATCTGACAATAGAAAACAAAAGCAGCAGCGCAAAGAAAAAGTTGGGGATGGACAATCCTATAAAAGAAAAAACACTAAATATATTATCTAAAAAACTGTAGCGGTGGACAGAAGAGTAGATACCAATCGGAATTGCAATTCCCCAGCTGATCAGCATAGCAGCTGCAGATAAAAGCAGAGTATTAAATAAGCGGCTGCCTATAATTTGAGCAACTGGGATTCGATAGGTAAAAGATTCTCCAAGATTACCCTGTAAAATTTCTTTGAGCCAGGAAAAGTACTGAATAAAAACATTTTGATTTAAGCCGAAATCTGCTTCCATTTTCCGAATTAATTCTTCTGAGATATCTGGGTTCATCCTCAGATCATCTAAATAACTACCCGGTGAGAGCTGCATAATGAAAAAAGAAAGAAGAGAGATTGCAAATAAAAGAGGAATAACAATTAAAATGCGCCTAATTATATAATCTCTCATTTTCTAATCCTCCAGATATAGTTCATGAATATTCCAGAGCACTCCACCATAGGCAGTAACTTCAGTATTTTTGAGACTGTCCCTTACAGCATAAAGAGAATTTGGAGTAACTGTATAAATTACAGGTAGTTTTTCTGCAACAATTTCCTGGAATTCATCATAATATTTTTTTCTTTTTTCTTGATCTACAGCCGCAGCCCCTTTAACAAATAATTCATCAATTCGCTTTTCCCATTCAGTAGCTGGTTCTTCTTGAACAGGATTCCACATATGAAGGTGGCCATTAGACATCCAGACATTTGTTCCCTGATGAGGCTCAACACCACCTGTTAGACCGATCAAAACACTGTCAAAATTCCATTCACTGCTGAGTTGATTAACCATCTTATTAAATTCGATTGGAGTTGAATTAACCGTCATTCCTAATTCTCTTAATTCAGAGGCAATTATATTAACCAAAGACTCACGCACATTATTACCGGCATTGGTAACCATGGTAAATTCAACTTTGTTGTTTTTAGCATCTAAGAGTTCGCCATTTTCATTCCATTTAAAGCCGCCTTTTTCTAATTCTTCTCTTGCTTTTTCAAGATTATATGGATATCTTTTTACATCTTCATTTAAATATACTTTATTTGCAATACTTATGGGGCTCCACTGTTTTGTGCCCTGACCTGCCAAAGCTTGATTAATCATAGTTTGTTTATCAAAAGCATAGGCAACTGCCCTTCTAAAATTAAGATTTGTAAACCACTCATATTTATAAGGTTCAATTTTTAAATTTGGGTTACGGGGATTCATATTAAAAACTAAGAAATTAGTACTAAAAGCTGGTCCAGCATCTACAACAGAAAAATTATTGTTTTCAGCTTCTGTTTTTATTCTTCGATAATCAATTCCTCTGACAGCTAAATAATGAGTTTGACCTTTTTCAAACAGCAGTGATTCTGTCTCCTGACTTTCAGCAATAACTCTAATCCATCTATTAATATAGGGTAGTGACCTACCGTTTGGATCCTGACGCCAATAGTAATTATTTTTTTCCATTACTACTCTTTCTCCATTTTTGTAGTCAACTAATTTATAAGGACCGGTCCCAACTATTTCTTCAGGGTCAGTATTAATACCCCAGGTGTTATTAAATTTGCCCTTTTGCCAGGCAGAATAGAGTTTATGTTTTGGGATTATTGGGGCAGTCATATTATTTAAGAATGGAGCAAAACTTTCCGGTAAAGTAAATTCGACAGTGTATTTATCAATTTTTTTGTATTCAGGAAATTCTCCCTTAACCTTCAGTACATCACGACTGCTGGTAGGAATATTCTCATCTTTAATTACATCAAAGGTAAAAATAACATCATCGGCTGTAAATTCTTCTCCGTCACTCCACTGAACTCCCTTTCTTAAATAAAAGGTATATTTTCTACCGTCTTCAGAGATATCCCAACTTTTTGCCAGCTCAGGCTCATATTCAGTAGTGACACCATTGCGGGTTACTAAACCTTCAAAAATATAGCCATCTGTAATAGTAGAAGAAGATGTTTCTTTAGCAATAATTGTATTGAATGTTTTTGGATCCCCCAGTAAAGTTGTAATCAGAGTTCCTCCGTGCTGCCCCTGTTCTTTTTTTGAAATCCAGGGGTCTTTTAATTCTGCGGCTGCACTGATATTAAAAATAAATAACACTAATATTAATATAGTAATAATTTTTTTAGTCATTTTAATTTACTCCCTTCTCATTAAAGTACTTATTAAAATAATATTCTTGTTAAAAGAGTAAAATCCTGCAAAAATACTTAAGCTATTTTTTCTTTTGATTTTAAACAAGGAAAAAATTAATAAACATAGAATATATATAATAGAAAGAATTATTTAATATAGATTTAATGCAAAAATATGTTATCATAAAAATAAATAAAATTAAGGAGGCGGTATTTTGAAAGCATTTAAAGCATATGATATTCGAGGCATATATAATAAAGATTTTAACAAAGAAGATGTTTATAAAATTGGATATTTCTTACCAGAACTGCTGGCAGCTGATGAAATCTTAGTTGGTTATGATGATCGCGAATCAACTCCAGAGGTATTCGAAGCTCTGGCAGCTGGTATTACAGATCGGGGAGCAGATGTTTACAAAATTGGATATGCAACAACACCAATGGTTTATTATGGGACTGCAAAACATGATTATAAGGCATCAGTGATGATAACTGCTTCTCACAACCCACCGGAATATAATGGTTTGAAAATTTCTCGAGAAAATGCACTGCCTGTAGGTTATGATTCTGGTTTAAAAGAATTAGAAGAAATGATAGAAACAAAGGAAGTTAAACCAGTTAGCAAAAATAAAAAAGGTAATATTTTAAAACATGACTTAAAAGATGAATATATAGAATTCCAGAAATCATATCTGCCAGATTTATCAAAACTCGACCTTTCAATTGATATTTCTAATGGGATGGTTGCAATTTTAACCGATGCGATTTTTGGTGATCAACCCCATTATTTATATAATGAACTTGATGGAACTTTTCCTAATCACGAAGCCAATCCTCTAGAAGCAGAAAATAGAGAAGATCTGAAAGAATTATTATTAGCAAAAGGGTCTGATCTTGGTCTAATCTTTGATGGAGATGGAGATCGCGTTATGTTTTTAGACGAAAAAGGAAACTTTATTTCTCCTGATCTAATTATTGCTTTACTGGCAGAATACTATATTAATCAGGGTAAGGGTAAAAATGTCTTATATGATATCCGGACTTCCTGGTCTGTCAAAGAGCATATTGAAGAGTTGGGTGGCAAGTGTCATATGTGGAAGGTAGGTCATGCCTATGCAAAACTTAAGCTTAGAGAAATAGATGGCATTTGTGGAGGAGAACTTGCCGGACACTATTATTATAAGGACTTCTTTTACTGTGATTCAGGAATGCTGACTGCTTTGGTCGTTTTAAATGTTGCTGCTAGATTAAAAGAAGAAGGTAAAACTATTTCGGAATATATTGCTGAGTTAGACAAATATGCAACTTCTGGTGAGGTCAACTTTAAAATCGAAAATAAAGCAGAAGTAATGGAAAAATTAAAGAATTATTTCTTTGAGCAAAAAGAACCAGTTAATTTTTATGATTTTGATGGTTACCGTTTAGAATATAATGATTGGTGGTTTAATGTTCGACCCTCTAATACTGAACCATATCTTAGATTAGTAGTTGAAGCAAAAACTGAAACTGTTTTGGATGAAAAATTAGCTGAAATAAAAGAAGTTATGGCTGTAGATTAATTAAAGTTTAAGATTAAATTAACTGGTGAAGATTTATATTTAAGAAAGGGGCGATCCTATGAATATTCCTGTTAAAAAATGGTATGAGGCTGTGTTAACTCGTTATTCTCAACAAAAGTATATGATTAAGGAAATTAAGCCATTTACTCTAAAATCGCTTGAGAATAAATTTGAAGAGTTAAATAATATTTATCCAGAGGTCAGAGTAAAATTAATAAAAAGGTCTGTTAAAGATATTTTGCCTGCTTTAAAAGGAAAGTATGGTGATTTTACAGATTCTCCTGCTTTTATTGCCTTTATTTTGAATGATAATGGTGCATACAGCTGGAGCAAAATGGGTTATATTGGTGAAGCAGCTATTTTAGAAGTTACAGCTCATGGATTAGGTAGTTGTTGGATTGGTGGTAGATATGTTCCAGAAAGATCAAATCTTAAAATTGATTTGGAAAGAGGAGAGCGCTTAATTGCTGTTAGTCCTATTGGCTATTCATCAGAAAATTATAATTTAACCCGACATTTTATCTCTAAACTTTTTCCTCATCGAGACCGTAAAGATATAGAAGAATTATGTCCTGACGGTTATGATTCTGATTGGCCTGGTTGGGTAAAAAATGCTATAAAAATAGCCAGTTATGCCCCTTCCAGACTCAATAGACAGCCATGGCGTTTTTATTATGGTGAAGGCAAACTAGTTGTAGATTGCAAAGATGAACCCTCAGCTTACAGAAGATTAGAATGTGGAATTGCACTTCGACATTTAGAAATAGGAGCATTAGATGGTGGAGTAACTGGAAGAATAGAATTTGGTGGTTTAGGACTTGCTTCATTTGTAAAAGATAATTAAATATAATAATTTTAAAATTTAAAAAATATTAAAAGTCGCGGTTTTAATTTCGCGGCTTTTTTGATGCCAGTTTTTAATAAAAAGGATTCAGCATCTATCTCTAGAATATTAATAATAAGTTAATCTGTTTTTAAATATTTATTATAAAAAAATGGGGGACTAAAATAATGAAGTACAGAAAACTAGGTGAGCTTGATTTAAAAGTTTCGGCACTCGGTTTTGGTGCTATGCGTTTACCGGTCATAGATGATGATTCAGCAAATATTGATCAAGAAAAAGCAGTTAAAATGATTCGCTATGGAATTGATAATGGAATTAACTATGTTGATACAGCCTGGCCCTATCATCAAGGTGAAAGCGAAAAAGTTGTCGGTAAAGCATTGAAAGATGGTTATCGAGAAAAAGTTTATTTGGCAACAAAGCTACCTGTTTGGAAGTGTGAGACAGAAGCAGATTTAGATAAGTATTTTAATCAGCAGTTAGAAAAACTACAGGTAGAAAAAATTGATTTTTATCTGCTTCATGCCTTAAATAAAGAGCGCTGGCAGACTGTTAAAGATCTTAATATTATTGAATGGGGAGAAGAGAAGAAAAAGGAAGGTAAAATTTCTTATTTAGGATTTTCTTTTCATGATAGTCAGCAGGTATTTAATAAAATTATTGCTGCTCATAACTGGGATTTTTGTCAGATTCAATATAATTATTTGGATACAGAATATCAGGCAGGAAGATCGGGTCTGCAAAAAGCTTATAATAAAGGCATTGGGATTGTAATTATGGAGCCAATTCGCGGAGGTTGGCTGGCCCAGGAACCACCACAATCGGCAAAAGAATTATTTGAATCAGAAAATCCTGATAGAAGTCCTGTCGAATGGGCTTTGCACTGGCTTTGGAGTCAAAAAGAACCGGGGGTAGTTTTAAGTGGAATGAGTAAACTGCAGCAGTTGAAGGAAAATCTAAAAACAGCTTCTGAATCAGAAATAGGCCTATTAAGTGACTCAGAATTTGAAATGATGGAAAAGGCGGCAGAAGAAATGAGGGGTCCAATCACCTGTACCCGCTGTGAATACTGTCTTCCCTGTCCCGAAGCTGTAAATATTCCAGAAAACTTTCACCTCTATAATCAGGCTAAACTGCTTGACAAAGGTGCAGAAATGGCCGAAAAATATTTAAAAATGGATGCAGCTGCAAGAGCTGACAATTGTGTAGAATGCGGACAATGTGAGCCTCAGTGTCCTCAAAGTCTTCAAATTATTGAGCTTTTAAAAGAGGTAAACGAATATTTTGAAAGTGTCACTTCTTGAAAAATATAGACGATAAATGATTATAATTTAAAAGTTGAGATTAGTTTTTGTTCTTATTAAGCAATCTATGGTATAATAAAATTGCTTAATAGGAGATGATTAGATGCTTAATAAAAAAGTTAAATTAATTTATAATCCAGCAGCTGGAAATCAGTCTTTTAATGCTGCTTTAGATATGTTTTTAAGATACTTTCAGGCTGCTGGTTATAAAGCAGATATTTTTAGGAGTATGGAGCCGGGTGATTTTGGAGAAGGTTTAAAAAATATAGATGATAATTTTGAAGCCGTTATTGTTGCAGGTGGTGATGGCTCAGCCAGTGAAATGTTAAATTTGCTGCAGAAAAAAGAAATAGACCTTCCTTTAGGAATAATTCCAGCCGGTACGGCCAATGATTTTGCTTCCTTTTTGGGAATGACTCAAGACATCGAAAGAAGTATTAAAAGAATTTTAGACTGGAAGATTCGGGAGATAGATGTGGGCAAGGTAAATGATCGTTATTTTTTAAATGTTTGTGTTGGGGGGATTATCTCACAGATAGCCCATGGTACGGAAACAGACATGAAAAACAGATTGGGAAAAGCAGCCTACTATCTGCAGGGGCTAAAAGAACTGCCAAATATTAAATCAATGAATTTAAGAATTGAAAGCTCCGAAAAAATAATTGAAGGAGATTTTTTAGGATTTTTTGTTTTTAATAGTAAAGATGCTGGAGGTTTTAAAAACATTGCTAGATTAGCTTCCATAGATGATGGACTTTTTGATTTATTAGCGGTTAAAACAGGCAACATTTTAAAACTTAGTTCAGCCGCAGCAGATCTATTTAATGGTAAGAATATTAAAAATGATAATTTGATTTATCTGCAGGATAATTATTTAAAAATTACGATGCTCAACGCTGACAAGGTGGTCCACTGTGATATTGACGGAGAAAAAGGGCCGGCTTTTCCTTTAGAAATAAAATTAATACCTTCCGCACAAAAGGTTTTTACAGCTTAATTATTAATTAAAGCAGGAAATTTTTATAAAATCGCTAATTATACACTATATACTTTCTGTAATATATATTTATCGAATTCAATTTACCCTGCTGCCAGGTAAGAGCCTCTCTCATTAGTTAAGAGAGGTTTTTGCCATTTGAGTTGACCGTAAATTTTCTTCTTAATATTTTAATTTATAAAGGAGCACAAATATGCTGAATACAAAAAGAATAATATTTATTTTAATATTAATATTGTTATTTTCTACAGCAACCCAGGCAGAAAAAGAAATAGAATTTTGGACTATTAGTTTAAGACCTCAACATGATGATTATTTTTTAGAAAAGATTGATAAATTTGAAAGTGAAAATCCTGATTTTAAGATAATCTGGGAAGACATGAATTTTTCTTCAATTAATCAAAAGCTTCGTTATCGAATTGCAGAAGGAAATGCACCCGAAGTAGTTAATCTTTCACCTCAATTAATGGTTTCACTGCTGCAGGAAGATTTATTATATCCAATTTCTAAGCTTAAACAGGACTACAGTCAAAATTATTTTCAATTACTCTGGGAAAATGGATTTTATCAGGGTGAATATTACGCTTTTCCCTGGTATGTTAGTTCCAAATTAATGGTTTATAATCAAGAAATATTTAAAATCGCAGGTTTAGATCCAAAAAAGGTGATTAATAATCGAGAGCAGTTGTTTGCAGCTGCCGAAAAGATAACTAAAGAAACTGGAGTTTATGCTTTGATGCCGCAGATAAAAATTCATCATGAATTTATAGAGGCTGGGATAGATTTATTTGAAAATGAAAATAAAAGAGAGAAAGCTGCATTTAACACTGAGGCTGCCAAAGAAATAATTATTAGATACCAGGAGTTGGTTAAAGCCGGTGTAATTCCAAAAGATACTCTTAACTCAGGTTTCAATGTTGCCTTAGAGCGCTATAAAAAAAATGACCTAGCCATTTTATTTGCTGCACCACAATTTTTAGATGAAATTGAAAAAGAGTCAGACTATTTAAGGGAACAAACATCTTTAGCAGTTATTCCAACAGCAAAAGATGGTATAGTTAATTCTCCGTTAATGAATTTAGTTATTCCAAAAGCAGCGGACTATAAAAAAGACGCAGCAGAGTTTGCAGCTTTGATAACTTCACCGGCATCACAGCGAGAATTTAGTCAGCAAACTTCAATCTTATCTTCTGCTGTAGATGATAGAACAGAATTAGAAATAGAAAAAGAAAAAATCACTACTAAAATAGATTCTAAAAAAGCTTTGAAAACTGAAGCTCAAAAGATTTTACGAGAACAGCTGCCAAAAAGTAAAGATCTAACTTTAATCCACCCTAAAGCAGATAAACTAATCAAAGTATTAGATGAGGAGTTTGCTAAGGCATTTGCTAACAAAATTACTGCTGAAGAAGCCTTAACTAATATGGAAAAAGAATGGAATCAGATCTTAAATGAGGAGAATAATAATGAATAGGAAAATAAAATTTATAATTTTAATTGTTGCTGCAGTATTATTTGTTTATTCCCTCAGTTCAGCTGCATATTTTGAACCAAAGGAATATCGAAAGTCATTATTAGAGCTAAGAGATGCAGAACGTGCTTTAAATAATTTGGATAAAAATTTAAAAGAAGCTGAATCTGACTTTAGGATTATAGATAAGCAAACAGTTGAATCCAATTTAAAAGAACTAGATAGTCTATACCAGGAACTTATTCAGGCATATCAGCAGCAAAGAGATCGTCAAGTCCAGGAATTAGAATATATTATAACCAATAAATCCGACGAAATACGAATGAAAATTATAGAATCAAAACCAGTACAGCTTAGAGCCTTCTGGCTGGACAATGGAACTTTTGCCAGATTAAATGGTAGAGCTGGAGTTCAAAAATTATTAGATAGGGCTCAAAAAGCAAATTTTAATGTGATATTTCCTGAAACATTTTATAAGGGAAAAGCAGTTATTCCTGATAATAAATTATTTGAACAAGATTCCCAATTCAGCAGTTGGGAAGAAGATCCTTTAGAAATTTTAATTGAAGAAGCAAAAAAAAGAAAGATAGAAATCCATCCCTGGGTCTGGGTTTTTAATGAGAATACAAGCGGCAGTCCGGGCAAAATTTTGACTGAAAATCCGGAATGGGCTAATCAAGACAAAGAAGGTAATATTGTCAGCTATCATGATTCAACCTGGCTTTCACCTGCCAGAGAGGATGTAAAAGATTTTCTGCAGCAGAGATACCTATATTTAGTTAAAAATTATGATATCCAGGGAATTAATCTAGATTATATTCGTTTTCCAGAAGAATATAGAGGTAGTTTTGGTTATGATAAAAGTACAGTAGAAGGATTTAAAGAAAAATATGGAATGGATCCCTTTCAAATAAAAAGCTCCAGTTCAGATTTTTCTCTCTGGAATAAATATAGAGAAAATTTAGTTACTGAAATGGTAAAAGAAGTTTCTAAAAAGCTAAAAAATGTTGATCCCAAGTTATTGATATCAGCTGATGTGATCCCAGGAAGAGAGGAAGCTCGCTATCGGGCGTTACAGGATTGGTCGCTCTGGCTTGAAAAAGATTTTGTAGATTTTGTAGTTCCAATGACCTATACAGAAAACCTCTTTTCGGAATTAAGACGCTGGATTAAAGAAGATCGAAATGTGCTAACTGATCCACTCTATCCTGGTATCTCAGTTTTTAAATTAACCCCCGATCAATTAATAGATCAGGTAGAAGAAGTCAATAGAATAAATCCAAATGGAGCTTCTTTATTTGCAGCAGCTCATTTAACAGCAAATGATTACCATAGTTTATCTCAGGGAGTTTATTCAGAGGCAGCCCTTTTACCTTATAAAAACAAAGCAGCTTCTTTAAAAAGCATACAAAAATTAATTTTAAAAAGGCTAGAGTTGATTAAAGAAAAAAATAAAATTGATAATTTTTCCATTATCAAAATAAGAGGCTATTTAAATCAAGCAGCTCAAGCTGATTCAGAAATTGATGTTAAATTTGAGCAATTTATCATTGATAATAAGATAGAGCTTTCTGAAAATGTGATGAGAGTTTTAAAAGCAGACTTTGATTATTTAATGGATCAAAAAAGACTTTATTAATGTTCATCATTTCTGGATTGGGGTGATAAAAATGAAAAATTCTTTTACAGTTGGTCATTTATTTGGAATACCTGTAAAAATTCATTTTAGTTTGCTGTTGGTTTTGCCGTTTTTTGCCTGGGCCTTTGGCAGTAATATTATTTATCTAACCGAAAATACGGACATTGCCAGGAGAGAGCTGATTTTAAACCCTTATTTATTAGGCTTTATCATGGCAGTGATGCTTTTTATCAGTATTTTAATTCATGAACTGGCACATTCACTTGTAGCTAGAACTAAAGATGTTAAAACAACAGATATTACTTTAATGCTTTTTGGAGGACTGGCAAATATTGAAGAAATTTCTAAAGATCCTAAAAATGAGGTTAAAATTGCAGCAAGTGGTCCTTTAACTAGTCTTTTTATTGGTTTTCTATGTGTGGCTGCAGCTCGTTTTGCTCCAACATTTATATTTGAAGATCTGCGTTTAATCATTTTATATACAGGTCAGTTAAATATATTCCTTGCTATTTTTAACTTGATACCTGCTTTTCCATCGGATGGTGGTCGGATGTTAAGGGCTGTAATTGCTCAAAAAACATCATTTAGAAGGGCAACTGAAATCGCATCTAGAGTTGGGAAAGCATTTGCCTTGGTTTTTGGTATTTTTGGTTTTATGAGCGGGAACTTTCTCTTAGTTTTTATTGCTTTTTTCATTTATATTGGAGCATCACAGGAACATCAATTCAGTAATATTAAATTTGCTCTCTCTAATTTAAAAGTAAAAGATTTAATGACAACAGATGTAAAAACAGTTCCGGTAAACATGAGTATTCACCGCTTAATCGAAAAAATGCTTGCTGACAAACATTCTGGTTTTCCTGTTTTAAGAGATGAAAAAGTGGTTGGGATAGTGACAATGGAAGATGCAAAAAAGATTCCTCAGGATGAATATCGCAATACTCCAGTTCAAAGTATAATGAATAAAGATTTACACTGTGTTAAAGAAGAAGATGAATTATTTGAGGCATTTAAATTACTTTTTCAAAAAGATATTGGAAGACTTTTAGTTATGAAAGGTGATGAATTAAAAGGCATAATCACTCGTTCAGATGTAATGACAGGCTTACGGGTCAGACAGTTAGAAAATATTAAAGTAGAAGATGATTGAAAATATAAAATAATAGAAATAGAAAAGAGGAATAAAGATGTTTTATATAAAATCATATTTAATTGCAATTGTAGTCTTTTTTTCTGTTGATCTTGTCTGGCTAGGTGCCGTAGCTAAAAATCTCTACAGAGAGCAGCTTGGCTTTTTACTTAAAGATAATTTTAATATGACAGCAGCTGCAGTATTCTATATCTTTTATATAGCTGGCCTGCTCTTTTTTGTAATAAATAGAGCAGTAGAATTATCAAGCTGGCAATATGCCTTAGGTGTTGGTGCTTTCTTTGGCTTCATTACTTACGCTACCTATGATATGACAAATCTAGCAACTATCAAAGATTGGCCTGTGATGATTACTGTGATCGATATTATCTGGGGTAGTGTATTATGTGGACTAACTTCACTGATAACTTATCTTTTAATTAACTATTTTAAGATATGATAAAAAACTAAAAAACAGAAAACCTCGATAAAAATTTAAAATTAATTTAAGAAATTCATAATTCCTTCATATTTCACTCTTATAATGAAGTCAGAAGTTAAGAAAAGCAAATAAAAAATACTTAAGGAGTGAATTAGATATGAAAAAATTATTAACAACTTTATTGGTGATGCTTTTATTAGGAACAGTATTTACAGGTGCAGTTTTTGCTCAGGGGGCACAGTCTAAAATGGGAGCTGCAAATAATCAACCCCGTTACAATCAGGATCAAAGAGATTATGGTGTTGGCTATAACAGAGTTGAACTAAGTGAAGAACAGATCAATCATATTGCTGATTTAAGAGAAGAATTTTATAATGAAACTGCAGATTTAAGAGCTCAACTACAGGATTTAAACCGTGAAATAAGAGATTTAGAATTCCGAGGAGCATCTTATGCAGAAATTGGAGCAGTAGAAGATGAAATAGAAACTGTTTTAGTTGAAATGGATGAAAAAAGAATTGCTCACCAGGAAAATATAGAAGCAGTAATGACAGAAGAACAACTACAGCAAATTGAAGAAAATCGTTTAAATTATGAAGAACGTTTCCAAGGTCGCTATAACAATGAATTTGGTCCAAGATCTCAGATGGATTATGGCAGAAATAGTTTTTCCAACAGAGCTTTTGGCCACCATGGATTTGACGAATATGGCTATGGAATGATGGGAAGATCTTTTAACGATCGTGGAAGAACTGGTAGCTTTAGATCTAATAGAGGATTTGGATATGGAGCCGGTTTCTGCCACTAAATAAATTTAAAAAATAAATAATATTTTAAAAAAGGCCGGATATTTTCCGGCCTTTTAAAGGTTTTAAATGGTTTTTGCAGAAAATTATTATAATAGTAGGAATTATTTTATTAATAATTTTGGGGGGCAGTTAAATGCTAAAAAAACAGATAATAATTTTATTCATTTTAGCAATTTTATTTATCTCACCTTTGAGTGAAGCAGCAGATTTATCATTAACTGATGCTGTTAAATTGGCTGAGAAAAATAATAAAGATTTAAAAATTGCAGAATTTGAGCAGCAAATATCAGAACTGGAATTAATAAAGACAAGAGCTGAAAATAATGCGGCTGAAATAAATTCTGAATCTTTAAAAGCTGAAATTAGATTTTTTAATAATAGTGAAAACTACCGCAGCAAAAAAAGTAATATTATTAAATCTGTTATTAATGATTATTTAAGGCTATTATCGTTGGCTGAAGAAAAGAAAGCAGAAAAATTGAAGCTGGAAGTAGAAGCAAGGCTTTTAGCAGAAATGGAGAAACGCTTTCAGTTAAAAGATATTAATAGAAGAGAATTAACAGAACAGCAGAATGACTACCGAGAAAAGCAGATTATTGTCGAAGACTTAGAAAATAATTATCAGCTGCAGAAACTTAATTTTAAAAATGAATTAGGTCTTCAGAATGAAATTGAATTAGAATCAGTTAAAGAGATTAATTATTGGAATATCAAAGAAACCCAAATTCTAAAATCAGCTTTTGATAACAGTTTTTTGTTAAAAATTGCTGAATCAGAAACTAAACTGGCTGAAATAGAAAATAAAGTTTCCAATATTGATGCAGCTGAAATTGATCAAAAAATAGCTGAAATTTCTATTGAAAAAGCAGAAAAAAATTATGAAAATGAAAAAGAAGAATTGGAAAATCAAATTAAAGCAGAATATCTGACCTTAACTCAGGCAGAGGCTAAAATTGAAGTTCAAAAAGAAAGAAAAGATAGGGCAGAAAATGTATACCAACAGAGTTTAAAAGAATATGATCTGGGAATAATAACTAAAACTGCTGTCTTAGAAACTGAGGCTGCTTTTTTAACTCAAAAATATCAGTATTTAAACTCAATCTTAGATTATTATCAGGCTGCTGAAGAACTGGCCCAAACAGCTGGTCTTGAGGCTGGAGTGATTTTAAATGACTGAAAAAAACTTTAAAACAATGGTTCTGAGTCTATTAATTTTAACATTTTTTCTAACAATTTCTCCTAATGCAGCAGCAGAAAAAGCAGCATTTTTTGAAGCATTAAGCAGAGAAATAGATAATAATTCAAATTCTTATACAAATAGTTTTTCGGAACAGTCAGTTTATGATGGCAGTAGAGCAAATTTGAACTTTAAACGTGAATTTCTTTCAGGAGCTGAGATTTCCCAACGAGCTATTTTAGATGACCAGGGCAGAGAAAATTATAACTTTAGCTTTTCTTATCCCTTATTACCAGGCACTAATAGTGAATTAGAAAATCAATATTTTGAACTTAAAAAAGAAATAATTTTAGCTGAAGCTGAATATTTAAAACTTAAAGATCAAATAATTATTGAACTTAGCTCTGATTATTTAAATCTTTTAAATCAAAAAAAAGAAGTAGAAAACTTGTCTAGAACCAAAAATGATGCTGCTCTGGCTTTAAAAAGAGCGGGAAGAAAATCAGAAATTAATGAAATTACTAAAAGTGAAATGCTGGCTGCAGAAATTTCTTTTTTGGAAGCAGAAAATTCTTATTTAAATTCAAAAAATGAATTTGAAAAACAGAAAGATAGTTTAGAAGTTGATTTAAATTTAACCCAAGAAGAAAGTCTATTGCTGGAAGATAGAAAAAAATTAGAATCAGAGCTAAAAGCTTTTGTTTTTGATTATAACTCGTATCAATTTGAAGAGTTATATGAGTTTTTTATTCAAGAAAACAGTGAACTTTTAGCCAAAAATATAAATATAGAAATTCTAAAAAATGAATTAAATACTAAGGCAAGATCTGATTTTGAACTAAATTTAAGCGGAAATTATGATTATGATGAAGATGAGAGTATATTAGGAGTTTCTTTAAGTTATGATTTATTTGATAGTGGTTCTAAAAAAAATAATATAGAAAAAATTGAAGCCAGATTGAAATTAACTGAGAAAGAAATATCAAATCAAGAAAAAGAGCTGAAAATTGAGCTGCAGTCTATGTTAAATCAACTCTCAAATTTCAATAGACAGCTACAAAAATCAGAGTTGGAACTAAAAAAAGCAGAACTAGATTTAAAAGAAGCAGAAGAAAAGCAGAAAAAAGGTATAATAACAGATAAAGATTATCTGCTTCAGGAAATAGATTTTTATCAAAAATTAACACAGCTTCAAGACAGCAGAGACAGAGTTTTAATTGAAAAACTAAAATTAAGCCAGGCTTTAAATAAAGGAATTTTTAAGTTAGATAAGGGGCGGAGAGACTATGAATAAAAAAACAATAATTGTATTAACACTATTATTAAGCTTAGTTAGTTTTAATTTCAGCAGTACTTTTTTTATTACTGCTGAACCTGCTGCAGTTTATGCTCAGAGTGGCGGTGGAGGTGGTGGCGGACGCGGCCAGGGAGTAGAAGCCGACTCTGATGCTGCTTCAGTAGCTGTTGAAACAGTAGAAAGCTTTAGAGGTGACTTTACAGACGAAATCACAGTCACAGCCAAAGCAGAGGCAAAAAAAGAAGTGAAAATAACTTCGGATATTAGAGATTTCATAACTTCAGTTAACTATCAACTGGGTGATGAAGTTGAGAAAAATGATCTTTTAATTGAACTGGACACCAGTGATTCAGAGCTGGATATTTTGGAGGCTGAAGCTGCCCTAAAGAGTGCGGAAGCAGATTTAGAAGAAGCTTTAAATGGTCCTTTAAAGGCAGAAATTGCACAGCAGGAGGCAAGAGTAAAAGAAGCAGAATCTGAATTAAAATTGCAGCAGGAAAATTATCAAAGACAAAAAGAATTATATGCAGATGAATATATTTCAAAACAGGAATTAGAGCAAGCCGCAAACAAGCTAACTGCTGCAGAGAGCAGCTATATTTCTGCAGAAAAATCTTTAGAACTTTTAAAAGCAGGAGCCAGAAAAGAACAGATAAAAAAATTAGAATCACAGAAATTAAGAGCAGAACTAAACTTAAAAAGGGCAGTTAAAAACCAAAATGACAGGAAAATAAAAACGCCAATTTCTGGTATAGTTTCTTATCTTAACGCTCAAGCAGGTGATAAAATAACAGCTGATACCACAGCAATCATTACTGATATTAGTCAGATCGAACTAACAGCTTATATTAGTGAATTATATATTAATGATTTAGAAAAAGGAGAAACAATAAAAGCCTATTTTAATTCTATTGATCAGGAATTTGAGGGTGAAATAATTGGTATTTCTCCCAGAACTGCTGAAGCAAGAAATACATTTCCAGTGAAAATGCAAATAGATAATCCAGAAAAAGTAATAAAAGCTGGGATGAATGCCGCTGTTAGTTTAATTACTGCTAGAGCCAATGATGTAGTAATCATATCTCAAGATGCACTTTTAGAAGAAAATGGAGAGAATTATATTTATATTATCAAAGATTCTACTGCAAAAAGAAGATCAGTAAAAGTATTTTTAGAAAATGAAGATCATGCTGTTATTAGTTCAGGCCTCGAAGAAGGAGAAAAAGCTGCAGCAGTTGGAAAAGAAAACTTAAGAGATGGAATTAAAGTTACTACAGCTGCTGGAGGTGAACAGTAATGAAAATTTCAAATCTATCTGTTGACCGACCTGTAGCGATAACTATGATTATTTTAGTAATTGTTCTGATTGGAGGAGTTGCCTTGACAATGCTCCCCTTAGAGCTTACTTCAGATATTGAAATGCCTTTTTTGATGATTACAACCTCCTACAGTGGTGGCAGTCCAGAAGAAGTAGAAGAATTGGTAACCAGACCCATAGAACAGAGTGTAGCTACTTTAGATGGGCTTGATACTTTAAGTACAACAAGCAGGGAAGGATTTTCCTGGGTAATGCTCCGGCTTAATTATGGTACAGATTTAACCGAAGCTAAGAATGATTTACGAGATTTGATGGCAGAAATAGAAAATAGGCTGCCTGATAGTGCTGAAACCCCTAGAATTAGAAACTTTGATCCCAATGCCGAGCCAATCATGGAAATTTCTATTGCTGGGATGGAAGCAGAACAATTAAAAACTATTGCTGAAGATAGTATTCAGCCTGAATTAGAAAAGATTAATGGAGTAGCAGCTGCCGAAATAAGTGGTGGTCGAGAAAGAGAAATAAAAATAAATATTGATCAAAACCTGCTAGAGGCCTATCAAATTAGCCTAGATCAGATTGCTTCTGTTATTAGAGCCTCGAACCAGGATGGTGGACTGGGCAGTGTTATGGTGGGAGAAGAAGAAATTTCAGTTAGAGCCCAGGGAGAATTTGAAAGTGTAGATGATATTAGGAATCTTAAAATTAGAACATCTGCTGGAGATGAAATACCACTGACTTTAATTTCAAAAATAGAAGACAGTTATAAAGATGTAAGCAGCATTAGTTATTTAAATGGAAGAGAAAGTGTTGGTCTTTCAATTCAAAAACAGGGTGACAGTAATATTGTATCTGTGGCCAATGAGGTTGAAGCTGCTGTAGAAAATTTAAAGCAGAGCTATAGTGATTTAGAAATTGTTATTACCAGTAATAATGCTGAATATATCAAAGATTCTCTAGCAAGTGTACAGCAGAACTTTATTATAGGTGGTATTTTAGCAGTAATAATTTTATACTTATTTTTGCGAAATATCAGCAGTACTATAGTTATTGCTACTGCAATTCCAACTTCTATTTTAGCAACTTTTGCAATAATGTTTTTTACAGATTTAAGCATTAACACAATTACTCTTGGTGGTATTGCTCTTGGAGTTGGAATGATCGTTGATAATTCAATTGTTGTCCTGGAGAATATTTATAGAAAAAGAGCAAAAGGCCTGGATAGGTTTAAAGCAGCTAAAGCAGGTAGTTCTGAGGTGGCAACAGCAATTTTTGCTTCTACCTTAACTACTGCTGCAGTATTTATTCCAATTGTTTTTGTTGAAGACATGATGGCAGAACTTTTTACTCCAATGGCTTTAACAGTAAGTTTTTCTTTATTTGCCTCACTTTTAGTCGCTCTAACCTTTATTCCAATGTTATCTTCTAAAGCCTTAAAAATTAGTCATAATGAAAATAATAATGCCTTAAAAGATAAAAAATATCTAAATTTTTATCAGAATATACTCAAAAAAGCACTGAAAAATCGCTATAAAATACTAGTCGGATTAATAGTCTTTTTTATCTTTTTTGGATCAGGAATTTACTTTGGTTTTATTCCAATCACCACCGAATATATGCCAGCTTCAGATCAGGGTTCAATTAGAGTTTATGTTTCGATGCCTGATAATTCGACAATTGAACGCAGTGACCAAATAGCAAAAGAAATTTATAATCAGATTAAAGAGATTAAAGAGATAGAAAATGTAACTGCTAGGGTAAACAATGGTCGGGCTCGTTTTAGTATTGAATTAATTACTCAGGATCAGCGCCAGCAGGATGTTGAAGCGGTTGCAGAAGCAATTAGAAATAAAACTGCTGCCATTGCCGGTCCAAGAATTAATGTAGCTGCCCAGAGCTCAATGCGAGGGGGTAGTGGTAGTTCGATTGAAGTTAAAATAAGTGGATCAGATTTAGAAACACTGCTTAACTATGGTGAAAATGCAGAAAGACTACTCAATAAGATTGAGGGTATAAGAAATACTGATCTGTCGCTTGAAAGAGGAAACCCGGAAATTCATGTTAATTTAAACAGGCGAGAAATTCAGAATCAGGGATTTACTGAAAGAGAAATTATAACTTATGCTGAAATGGCATTAGACGGCAGTACAGTCGATCAATTAACAGAGGCCGGAGAAGAGATCGATATAATTATCCAGCTGGCTGAAGCTGACCGACGTTCTTTAAATAATTTGAGAAACTTAAAAATCTTTAAAGCAAATGGAGATTCAGTTTTATTATCTCAATTAGCAGAAATTGGCCCAGGTAGCGGTTTTTCAGCTATTGAGCGCGAAAATCAGCAGCGTTATATTACTGTTAGTGCTGACACTTTTGAACGTGCACTTGGTGAAGTCCAGGAGGATGTTGAAAAAATAATGGCAGCAGAATTGAATCTTCCGACAAACTACCTCTTAAGCTATGGTGGTGAAGCCCAGGAGATGGATGAGTCTTTTTCTCAGTTAATTACAGCAGCAGTAATGGCCATTCTCTTAGTTTATATGGTCATGGCAGCTCAGTTTGAGTCATTAATATATCCTTTTGTTATTATGTTTACAGTTCCTCTTTCAGCTGCAGGGGCTGTGATAGCTTTAATTATTACCGGTATGTCATTGAGTACTTATGGTATGATTGGAGCTATAATGCTGGTTGGAATTGTAGTTAATAATGCTATAGTTATGATTGATTACATTAATAATCGTAAAGAGAAAATGAATCGTAGAGAGGCTATTTTAGAAGCTGCACCGATAAGGTTAAGACCAATTTTAATGACAACATTAACTACTGTTTTGGCAATGATGCCGCTTGCAGTTGGAATTGGTACAGGTGCTGAAACTCAACAGCCTTTAGCTGTAGTTGTTATTGGAGGATTATTATTTTCTACAATATTAACTCTAATTATTATTCCAGTGGTTTATGATATCGTCGATGAATTTAGAAATAAAGTAGTTAATTATTTAAGAAGAATTGTTCATAATGAGTAGCATTTACAGAACTAAGAATAAATTAAGCATTTCAAAACTTAATTTAAGCAGAAATTCTAATTAAAAAGATCACTCAAATCAATTTCAAGATCTAGTTTTACATTGATATCATCATCTTCATCACTATCATCATCGTCATCTTCATATTTATCATCATCATGATCATCGTCGTCATCCCAGTCATCATCATCGTCCCAATCATCATGATCATCATCCCAATCATCGTCATCATAGTCATCGTCTTCCATATCACGATATTTTTCTCTTAATTCTTCGTAAACATTATATTTATTAGCTTCTCTACCTCTGCCTGATTTTTTGATAGTTCTACCAGTATTTAAATTTTTATAGTAGTAGCTATATTTATTATTTGCATGATGCACATCAAGCATTTCTATCATATTACGATCTTTATAATAATATTCATATTTCTGATTTTTAATTTCTATTTTTTCTTCGACACCTGTTCGTTTATTATTATACTTGTAGTCATAGTTATTTCCTCTAACCTTAATAATTTCAGTGCCACCTTTAAATTCATACTTTTTATCATATTTTTTAGTATCTAAAGGTGGAAAATGCCTATCCCTTTTGGGATGTCTGAATCTTACTAAATCGTCATCAAAAATAATCTGGGGTAAACCATAATATCTGTGGAATTCACTAATTCTTTCTCTATTGCGAACAAGGTGATCTAAATCATCTCTGTCCAATCGTTTATCTGAATTACTGTAATAATATAAAATCAAGCTAATATCCTTACTGTCCAGACCCAGTCTGGCCATATATTCTAAATCATCATCATTAACATCTTTAAATACTCTAACAAGTAGATTTTTGTCAAAATCATCTAGTTCTAGAGCTGCTGCCGAAATCGAAGCAAGTAATAAAATGCTGATTAAAAGAAAAGAAGTGAATTTTAATTTCATTATTAATCCTCCTTATATTTGAAATTATTAGTTTCCTAATTTTATTATATCCTTGTTCATTATAAATTACAATTTTGAAAAATTCTTTTTAAAAATAAATATAAGTAATTTTTTTGGTATTAATTTGATAAAAGTCTTGATATATATTAAAATATAAATAGTTTTGATTAGAAAATCCTGTTCACTCTTTTAATTTTTAGCATATAATTTATGATATCAATAAAATTTAACTTTAATTGATTGCAGATTATATAGATGATAATTTATTCTTCAAAGCAAAAATCAATTCAAAAAAAATAAATTAAAAGCAGGAATAGTTATTATTATAAAGAATAAAGTTATATAAGCTTAAATTTTTTGATAATCGATAAAGGAGTGAAAAAATGATCTGGAAAGATGAATACAAAATTGGAGTAGAACTTGTTGACAGCCAACATGAAGAGCTTTTTAAGCGTTTAGGTGACTTTATAGTAACTGTAAGAAGTGACCAGGACAAAGAAGAAAAAAGAAAAGAAATTGAAAAAACTTTAGATTTTATGGGAGAATATGTAGTTACACATTTCAATGCTGAAGAAGCACTGCAGAAAAGATATAATTATCCAGACTATGAAAATCATCATAAGATACATGAAGATTTCAAAGCAGAAATTGCTGAATTTAAAAAAGAATATAAAGAAAATGACTATGATGAAGATTTTGTTCTGGAGTTTAGTGGAAGGTTATTAACCTGGTTGATTAATCATGTAGCATCAACAGATCAGGATATTGGCGAACATATTAATTCAGTTAAATAGAAGGAGGAAATTAATTAATGGATGTTAAATACTTAAATCCAATAATTGCAGCAACTGATTCAGTTTTTGAAACTATGTTATCTCTTAAACCTGAAAAAGGAAAAATGTCTGTTCAAGAAGAGTTGATAACTGATAAGGAAGCTAATGTTATTATTGGAATGACTGGAGATATAAGAGGATCAATTGTTTATAGTTTTTCTGAAGAAATGGCCCTAAAAGTAGTAGCTGCAATGTCTGGTATGGAAATGGACACACTCGATAAATTTGTTACATCTGCTATGGGAGAATTAGGTAATATAATAAGTGGGAAAGCTACAGTAGGTTTATCAGAACAAGATCTTGAATGTGATATTGTTCCACCTCAGATTGTAACCGGAAAAGAAATCAATATTACTTCTGAAGCCGATTCAGTGCTAATGGTTAACTTTAACACTGAACTTGGTGATTTTGATGTTAGCTTTGCTATAAAATAATTTGAATAAATTAAAAGCTCCTACGGGGAGCTTTTTCTTTTACCAAGCAGGATTATAATTCTATCTCTAGAATAATAAATAATAACAGAATTAAAATAACAAGAATAAATTTTAATAATTTACTGAGATGGAGGCAGCAAATATGGAAGATACTTATCAATACAACAAATATAAATTTTTAGAGAAGCTTTATACTCCAGTTGGAATTTTAATGGCAGGTATTTTACTGCAATTTTTTTACCCGGGAATTGGATTTTATCAAAAACTTTTAATTTATTTAATTTACCTTTCAGCAGTACTTTTATTTGCTTTTGATACCTTAGCTGTTATTATCAGCAGTTATAAAGTTTGGGATAAAGAAATAATTTTGACAAACAGAACAATAGTTGTCAAAGGCAATGATCATTTAAAAACCAAGGTAGTAAATAGAAAAGATATAGAAAGAATTATTTTTCGGTCATTAAGAGGAGAAGATGTAGAAATACCACACTTTAGAAAACTTGAAGATATTGATGATAAACTTTATGAACTTGCCGGCAGGAAGTTTGTGATAAAATATGATGAAGAAAATTCAGATGACATAAAAACTATAAATGCTGAAAATGAACTCGTAATTCATTTAGAATTACTTCCAGCAGAATTTATAGAAGACTTTATTAAATGGTACCAGGCCGATATTTCTTTAGAGTAATTTCAATTTGAATAAATTATAGCATCTAAGTCTTATTATTTACTTTGAAGCTCTTCTAAATCATAAAAAAATGAAAGAATTTCAGCAATAATAGTATAAAGTTCTTCGGGAATTTCATCTCCAACATTTAATTCTGCGAGTACTTGAACAACATCCTTATCTTCTTTGATAGGGATGTTTTCTTCGTGTGCTCCGTAAATTATTCTGATAATAGGTGAAAGTCCTATCTATGTTGTGGCATGTATCATGTAGAAGTCAACAATGACAGGGTGTTCACCGTGAGGTGGAATCTGAAGAGTCTGAGACGTGCTG
>Ga0208154_10017_pt1 | contig 91890 bp, 96 predicted proteins | sample Wag4S2014_11_5_FD_187354 | JGI IMG/M metagenome (GOLD analysis project Ga0208154, IMG submission 187354) | Deep subsurface shale carbon reservoir microbial communities from Ohio, USA - Utica-2 Time Series 2014_11_5 (SPAdes) (version 2) ...
TCGGGGAGGCCGTTCTTAACTAGTGCCTTCTTAAACTTTCTTCTTGCCCTCTTAACTGTCCGTTTCATTCCTGCAAAGTTCCACAGCACCTTTGGGATTATTATCAGCAACCGAAGAGATGAAAAAAGAGCGAAAACATCAAAGCTCCTCCTCAAATTCCTCCTCTTCCTCAATTTCTATCTCCCTTCTTCTTTTCTTCTTTCCAAGGTTCTGAAGTTCTTTAAGACCTTCAAGGTTTCCTATCTTTTCCTTCATGAATGCACCGACGATGGTTTTGATTACGTTCATGCTTTCCATGTATTCCTTTGTGAGTTCAAATGCCTTATCTGGATCCATTCCTGCACTTACAAGCTCTTTGTAAAAGTTTGCCACATTCTTTCCGAATTTCTCTGCTTTTTCCGGATCATAAACATCGTTTAAGAGTTCTTTTATTGGGCCGAATATTGAGTCCATGATCTTTGGTAAGTGCTCCGAAACGGCTCCAAGAAGCTGTTGAACCTCTTCTACATCTTCTTTGTCTCCTCCCTTCTTTTTATATGCCTTAAGCATGTCTTCGAGCATTTCGATCTTTCTTTCGATAATCTCTATGTCCTCTTCGCTCTTAGCCTCCCGGAGCTCTTTTATGAGCTCTCTGATCGTTTCTTCTATGAAATTCTTTGCCTCTGTTTTGCTTTCAGTAGCTTCTTCAATTTTTTTCTTAATCTCTTCTCCAAATTTCTCATCAAATTCCATATCAATCACCTCAATAATTATTCTGTCTGGTCAAACTTAATTGGGATTCCGATCAAATCAAACCACTTATTGAGCACTTCCTTTTTGAGGGCATAGGCCTTTCCCTTCTCGCCATCAACCTCTTCAACGACGTTGAGGTCAATTAACTGGTGAATCTTTTCTCTAACGGTATTCCTTGATGCTTTGCCCCTTCTCCGTTTTAATTCTTGGGTAATCTGGCTTATATTGGCCGTTTTTAAATCAAAGAGAATTCGCACGATTTCTCTTGCTATGGAGTCATGTCTTATCTCCGGCACGACTACATCTATTCCTAAACCCCCGTATTGGGCATATATGTTCATTAGTTTGAGATAGTTCTCTGCCAGCCTTGAAACTAACTCAAAACTGGTCATAAGTTCATTAAGAGTCTTTCTTAAAGTTTTGACTTCCTCTGAAAGCTTCTCGACATCTTGTTCTTCTGGCATCTTCATCCCACTATACTATATTATTGCTCAAATCATATAGGTTTTCTGATTAGAAATGACCACCACAATTACGAAATATATTTCTAATGTTTGTTTGGAATTTAGAGGTAATAAACTTTATGGTTATCAGAGGATTCTTTTTTGGAATGTTGCTGCTTCACATCTTGCACATTCTTTTTTGATTTTGGGTGTAGTTTCCTTCTCCCAAAACCTTCTCAAACCTTCGAAACCAAACATTTCGCATCACCAATAATTAATAGAGTGCTCAAACTACAAGGGGATACCGGTCAAAAATGAGCGTCGGGACACTTTGACTTGTTTCTCAAAAAAGAGAAAGATTCAGCACTCGCATATTTTCACAAAGAGTTTTCTCCTTCTCGGTCCGTCCAGCTCGGCAAAGATCACGCTCTGCCATGTTCCAAGCAGGAGTCTTCCGTCTTTTATTGGGATCGTAAGGCTTGGATTTAAGATAATACTCCTCAGATGGGAATGGGCGTTGCTGTCTATTCTGTTGTGTCTGTAACCCTTCCCCTTGGGAATAAAACTTTCAAAGAACTCTTTGACGTCTTCGAGCAGGCCGCTCTCGTTCTCGTTTATAAGTAGGGCTGTCGTTGTGTGCCTTGTAAAAATTACGGCTATTCCATCTTTTGTCCCTGACTCTCTTACCTTTTCCTCTATGATGGGCGTTACGTCAATAAGCTCAAACTCCTCCCTTGTTGGAATCTCAATCTCAAAGAGCATCTTCATCACCCAACTCCTCTGCTATCTTTCTTCTTGGTCCCTTTAGGTAGATGATATGGGAGACTCCATTTACGCCGTGCTCCGTTCTTGAGATTAAACGATGTTCTTTAAAGAACACGCTTCCAAGGGCGAGTTGAGAAGCCAAATCCCAAAGTCTGTGCTCCTGTTCACTAACTTTTTCAAAGCCGGGCAGTTTGTAGTATGTTCTTTTAAAGACGCCTCTAATTTGATCATAACCTTCGTGGACTGAGAGAAGGGTGTACTCATCTGTTTTGGTCTCAATAAGCATATCCTTGTATCCCGTCTGGTAGAATACGCCATAAACTCTGTCCAGCTCTTCAAGGAGAAAGACTCCATCGTTGCTTAAGGTTAAAGCAACGTTTCTGAACAGTTTCACCGCATCAAAGGCATCAAAGTGGGGCATTGTTAAGCCCCAGAGGAGAGCCACATCATGCTCGCCAACGAGCTTTGCCACCTCTTTTGCATCTCCAACGACTATCCTTGGCTTTAAGTCTAAATCTGCAATTTCGACCCACTTTTCAACCTTTTTGAGGTCTTCTTCTCTCGCATCAAGAACGGTAAGTGCTTTTGCACCTGTTGCCTTTGCCATGGCAACTCCTGCTATACCCGTTCCCGCGCAAATATCGAGAATCCTTGGCTTATCGGGGATCAGTCCTTTGTTTTTGAGCTTTTCAAACACCTCCACGATTCGCCAAAATCTCAGCACCGCTCTTTCATCTTCGGGATCCATCCGCCAGTAGAGGTAGCGGTAAAGTTCTTCAAGGCTCATAAAAGTCCACCGAAAGACAATAATCAGCGGGCCAATTTAAGGGTTTTGTCCTCTCGGCTCCAAACCTTTTTAAACCCCTCAGCAAACCCCCCATCATGTATGCGCTCATCTACGGAAAAAATCCAAAGCTCAGTGAGGCCGAATTCTGGGCTTTTGTGAAGAGATTTGGGTTAAAAGTCAGTGTAGTTGAGAGCTCAAAAGACTGGGTAGTTTTTGAAAGTGATAAAAGTATAGAGCGGCTTTTCCGCAAGCTTGGTGGTTCTTTAAAGCTGATAAAAATCGTTGGAGAAGGAGAAGAAGCGATAAGAGACTTGGAGTATGCAAAGCTGTTCACTGTAAGCCTGTATGGAAAAGACGATTGGAAGCTCTGGAGGAAGCTTGGAAGTGCGATAAAGAAGCACTTCAAATCTCAAGGCACAAGCAAGTTCTTCAAACCCGCAAAGGTCTATGCAATGCCCTCTGAGCTTATCTTGAAGGGCTTTCCTGGGGTTAAGGACTTTGTCTTTCTGTTTGGAGAGAAGCTCTACGTAGGAGAAACAGTGGCCATAACTGACCCATTTGAGCTCAAGAAACTTGATGTTGAGAGACCTGTGCAAAGAGCGATCTTTTCAATTCCGCCGCGTCTGGCGAGAATAATGGTGAATCTAAGCGAGGTCAGGCAGGGCAATTTCCTTGACCCCTTCTGCGGGATAGGGACGGTAGTGCAGGAGTTTTTGCTTCAGGGATTAAACGCCTACGGAAGTGACTCAAATCCAAAAGCCATTCATGGAGCTAAAGAAAACCTGAAATGGCTGAAGAAGGAGTTTAACGTAAAGAGAACGGCCCATCTTGAGGTCTGTGATGCGAGAAAGCTCAAGAGGTGCTTTAGAGTTAAGTTTGACGCTATTGTTACTGAGCCATACATGGGCAAGCCCTTAAAACACCACCCCACAAGAGGAGAAGCAATAAAGCTTGCTAACGAGCTTGATAGATTTTATTACCAGGTCTTTGACAGCTTTAGAGATGTTTTGAAGAGAAATGCTAGAGTCGTGTTTGTTTTTCCAGCTTACAGGCTCAGCGATGGGAGGCTCTATCGTAAGGACAGGAAGTGGCTCGAAAAGCTCGGCTTTGAAGTTTTGGGGAAGTACACGGACTTTGAGGAGCGGCACAGAGTTGTTAGGGATATTCATGTGTTGAGGTTTAAGGGTTAAATTGAGGTGTATCCGTTTTCCGCTTAACCTTTAGTTTGTTGTCATTCTGACTTAAGTTCCTGTCTAGTACCCAGAGTTCTCCCTCCAATAATTGGACTGAATTTCATCAATCCCAAAAATTTATAATCAGTATGATGAGCGGATATATGTACAAAAATATAGGCGAGGGAGTGATTACGATGTTTGAAACTGTGTTAAAATGTACACACTGTGGCAAAGAATACTCCTTGGCAAGCGGAATTTACAAATGTGAAAAATGCGGATCTCCTTTGGATGTGAAATACGATTACAGCGCAATAAGAGAAATTATAGAAGATAACGATGCATGGTTTAGGGAAGCGCCAAGACTGTGGAAGTACTGGATGTTCTACCCTGTTTCAAACCTCAGAAAGATTGTTAGCCTTAACGAGGGCGGTACGAGACTTTACAGAATGAAAAACCTTGAGGAGAAGCTGGGTTTTGGGAAGCTCTACGTCAAAAATGAAGGAGAAAACCCAACAGGAGCTTTCAAGGACAGGGGTTCGAGTGTGGAGATAACAAAGGCCCTCGAATTCCACGCAAGAAAAGTTGTTGTGGCTTCAACAGGGAACATGGCAGCCAGTGTTTCCGCTTATGGTTCCAAGGCAGGCCTTGAAGTAACAATAGTGGTTCCAGAAGGAACTCCCGTTGGAAAGCTCGTCCAAGCGGTTGTTTACGGGGCGAAGATAAAAATCCATGGAAGCACCTACGATGAAGCTTTAGCGGAAAGCGAGAGGATGGCAAGGGAGGAGGGCTATTACCTTACCGGCAACTACCACTATAGAGTTGAAGGTCAAAAGAGCACAGGCTTTGAAATCTTCGATCAGTTCAGGTTTGACGCTCCCGACTGGATTGTTGTGCCAATTGGTGCCGGGACTCACTTAAGGGCCATCTGGAAGGCTGCAAAGGAGTTCTACGAAGTTGGGCTTATTGAAAAGTTGCCAAAGATTGCCGGAGTTCAAATTGAGGGCTACGATGCAATAGTTAGGGCTTGGAAAGAGAAGAAGCCAATTGAGCCAATAAAGGCAAAACAGCCGACAGTTGCCTCTGCCATAGCAGTTAAAGCTCCGGTGGATGGAGAGAACGTTTTGAGGGCTATTGACGAGAGCGGAGGCTACCTTGGCACGGTAACAAATGAGGAAGCTCTGAACGCAGGCTTAATGCTCGGAAAAGAGGGCCTCTTCGTGGAGCCTTCCTCAGCAACAGCCCTTGCCCTTGCCAAAAACATGAGAGAAGAGGGGATAATAGATAAAGACGAAAGTGTCGTTGTGGTTGCAACAGGGCATGGTTTGAAGGACATAAAAACATGGGAAAGCTTTATTAGCCTTTAATCTTTTATTTATTTGGTGGGGCGATGCTCTACGAAGAAAAGCGCTTCAGCAGGTTTGTCTTTTTTCTTACACTTCCAGCGTATATTGGTCTTTTAGCAGGACTTTGGGCTTCGTACTATGAAGGTGAAGGCTTTGAAATAATGATGATAGTCTTTGTTGCCGTGGTGTTGGTTTTGGTTGACGTGCTAACCTTTAGAATCGAGATAGATGAACGGGAAATACGACTTCGGGGAACCTTTGGGGTTATTCTTAGAAAGACAATAAAAATCGAGGACATTGAGAGCTTTGAAGTTAAAGAGGGCTGGATAAACTGCTGGGCCCCAATAAGGTTCAATTTTCCAGCTAAAGGCTGCGTAATCATACACAAAAAGGGGCTTGACGTCGCTTTCACAACCGACAATCCCGAAGAAATTGCCATGGTCTTAGCTACTCTTGGCGTTCCACGAGCAGCTTAGTGCCCCTAACCTCCACAATTCTTACCTTTTCACCCTTTTTTGCCTCCCCGTTTATGCATTCAGCTATCCACAGTTCGTTTCCCACTTTTACGACGCCTTTTGGGTTTAAATCTTCAACCACGATAGCTTCTTTTCCAATCAGTGCTTCTGGCCCAACTTCCACCCTTTTCTCAAAAACCTCCCAGAGGAACTTGACGGCAATGACGTCTTTGAAGATAAGAAAACCTATTACAGCAAGAGCGGGCTTTAAAGGCACGTTTATGCCAGCTCTCGGCAAAATAAAGAAGAGAAATGCTCCAACAACTATCTCGTCTGCGAGTATGCTTATGATTTTGAGGATGTTTTTAACGTAGTCCTTCATAACTCACACCCCTAAGTTGGGCAAACCGCCGTAGAGGAGCATAAGAAGCCCTACAAAAACCGGCTGGTGGATGATATAGATCTTTAGGGTGTTCCTCCCCATGAAGCAGATGAACTCAAGGATGGGGTTTTTTGGGGTATTTATCTTGAGCTTTCTTCTTCCATTGGGATAAATCAACGCGCCCGCTGCCGTTCCCAAAAGGAAAACCCCAAACCACGGAAATATTGGGAAGTAATCCAGAGTAAAGAACTCGTGAGGAGTGATCCCCAGGGGAAGAAGGAGCAAAGTGTCGGCGTGAACGTTCTTTACAACCTGGCCTCCCAAAAGAAAGAGAACTGCGGGAAAGATGTTTTTCCATCCCAGAGAATAGAAGGGAATCACGAGCAAACTCGCTATGCCCAGGAAGTGCAGAACTCCAAAATAGATTGTCCCTTTCTCCAGCAGAAGATAGGTAGTAAGGGTTATGAGCAAGCCAAGGCCAAAGAGCTTTGCAAACCTCAACAAATACTTCTTGGGAGTTTTATTTCCTCTTGCATGGCTTATCCACAGTGAGAGCCCTGAAATCGAGACAAAGAGGGATGCGGTTGCATAAGCAAAGAGCTTCCAGAAGAGCCTGTGCTCTGAATAACCCAGAAAGAACTGCAGGTCGGTGACAAAGTTGGATATTAACATCATGATTAACGCTATTCCCCGGACAAAGTCAACCTCCCAAAAGCGCTTTGAATAAATTTCACTGCCGAACATCAAAGGATATAAACTTCGAGGCTTATTTAAGTTTGGTGTTTGCATGGAGAGGGTTAAACTTAGGCTTCTGTTTTTCAGCTTGGCAGTTTTAATGATAACGCAGCCTGGAGCAATAGCCTTTGCCAATTTTGATGCCCCTTATGGGTTTTACAAGGATTTGTCTGCATGGCTCTCCGCCTATCTCGGGGGTGCTTTGATTTTAATGGGATACGGAATCTTAAAGCGGAAAGAACTTGGGACTAAATTCCTTTCTCTCTATGGGCTTCATTATGTGGTTTTATTTGCTTTTGCGTATTTTTTGGAGCTGAAGGTTATTGGCGATATTAACCCCTCATTTTCTGTTGTAAATTTGCTCTCCTTAAGCATCCTTGGCTTTCTGCTTAGCCTGATGCTCTTTCTCCCGGCCATCTTTTCACCACCCTATTACCCCTATGATGCACCCCTACTCCTAATTCAGCTTGCACTCTGGATTGCTTCCTTTTACATCTTTCTTAGGTTCAGAGAGCTTGAAAAAGAGAAAATACTAACAGTCTACAGAATTTTCCTGGGTTTAATGCTGTTTTCAATTTTCTTTGGCTTTCTCAAAGTTGCCGAGGTGTTTGGATGAGGATTATTAAAACCAAAGCAAAAAGCATCTACACAAAAAGTGGAATTCCCGGGGTTGATTGGGTTATAAACCAATACGTTGGCTGTCAGTTTGGGTGCAAATACTGCTACGCAAAGTTCATCTGCAAGTGGAAGCCCTATGGCGAGTGGGGAACATGGGTGGAGGTAAAGACCAACGCCCCTGAGCTTGCGAGGAAGAGGGTTTACGGAGAGGTCTTCATGTCGAGCATCTCCGATCCTTATCAGCCCGTAGAGAAGGAGCTCAAGCTAACGAGAAGAACCCTTGAGATGATGAACAAGAGAAACAAGCTCAGCATTCTAACCAAATCACCGCTTGTGGTTAGAGACATTGACCTTTTCAAGCTCTTCGACGAAATCGAGGTCGGATTGACAATAAACAGCTTCGGGGGGAAGGAAAAGCAACTCATAGAGCCCTTTACTCCTTCGCAGAAGCTTAGGATAGACGCTCTAAAGACACTTAGAGAGGAGGGAGTGAGAAACTACGCCTTCATAAGCCCGATTATCCCGGGCATCACTGACGTGGAGGAGATAATAAGGGAAACAAGGGGCTTCGCTGATTCTTACTTTTTCGAAGTGCTCAACCTGAAAGCTGCTGGTAGGGAGTTTCGGGAATTGCTAAGGGAAAATTTCCCCGAAAGCTACGAAGTTATGGTTGACGAGGATAAGTTCTGGAGCTTCGTTAAAGAGCTTGTGGAACTCATAAAACGGCTTAACGTAAGAACAGAAGGAATTGAAGTCCACAGGAAAGGCTGGGAGTTCATAGAGGTGAAGTAAAAATGAGAATAGCTCAAGTAGGTGATTTCTGGATGGAAATTCCCGATGTTAGGTATTCCTTCTTTGACACTCCATACATAGGACACAGGCTTGGAAGAGCCGTTGATGTGTACTTTGAAGATAAAGCACTATTCCCCTTCGAAGAGGGAAAGCTGATTGAAGTGAAAAAGATAAGGACTCCCCGGTACATTCCGGTCGAACATGATTACCTTACCCTCTTTAAGGTGGGAGATTTCTGTCTGAAGGTTCTTCATGTTAAGCCAGAGCTTGAGGTTGGGGAGAGAGTTACTCTCGGTGATGAGATTGGGAGGCTTATCTATTCAGGATTTTTCTCGCCATGGAGCGACAAACATGCTCATTTCGAGCTCAGAAGGTGCGAAGACCCTTACAGGGCAAGAGGGGGCTTAGTTATTTTCCCTAAGGTTATGCCCCTTGTTCCTACCGCAAAGGGAATAGAATTTGAAGTTGTTGAAAAAACCTCCCGATATCTCTGGCTTAAACCCCTGAAGAGAGGAAAAGAAGGAATGACTCCCTTTGGAAACATCGAAGGGGGTTTACCCCATTATCGCTACGGAGCGATTTTTAACGGAAGTGAAGCGAGGCTTTTTGGAAGGGTCGTGAAAGCTGAAGAAATTCTCGAAAACCGTGCTGGAATCTTTAAAGCTAACTTTGAAGTTCTTGCAAATGGAAAAAGGGTTAAGGGAGTCGGGATTTACTGCAACGAGGGGAGGGTTAAGCTTATCGGGGGAGAGTTTGAAGTGGGGGATGTTGTGGAGCTTGTAATAGTTTAACTGTAAAAAAAGCAGAAAAGTAAAAACTCAGTAAGGAAGGTCATAGTGCTTGACCACTATCTCGTCTATCCCTATTTTTTCTAAAGCACTCAACGGAACCTGCATTGACACTTGAACTATTCCCGGAAGCCTTCCGATCTCCACGGCACCGCTTATCGTTACTCTGTTTCTAACTTCTTCTACGCTCATTCCAAAGAGCTTTGCAGCTCTTTCAAAACCTCTCATTGCAGCTTCGTTTATAGTTGGTCCTGAACCAATAATCTGCACTGGAGCCACAGGCTCAGGCTCAATTCCAAACCTTCTTGCCAAGTTCTGGACTTTCTCCCATTCGTCTTTTCTCCATGGCTTTGCGAGTGGAGGCAGGTCTTCCTCAGGGGGTAGCAATATTGGGCCATCCAGATTTACGTTTTTGACAACCGAAACTTCAAGAACACTCTCTGCAGTTACATCGGTTGTATGCCCCGCTACCTCTCCATCTCCCTGCATTGCATGAGCGTCTCCGGCGTAAATTCCTCCTCCTTTGACCTTTACAGGTGCTATCAGTATGCTTCCTTCCCTGACTGAATCAACGTCCAAATGCCCATCGGTTAGCTTTGTCTCGTAGTCCTCCTTGGTTATCCCGTATGGATGGGGGGCGTTGATTAGGAATGAGCCAAAATCCCCGGCATTGTGGGAGTCCGGGATGTCTACAGCTGGAACCGTTCCAAGCTGTCCCAAGAAAGGTCTCATCCTTGAGGGAACTCCAACTATATCTGCCTTGGCGAAGATTAGTATCGGCACCTGCTTTGAATTCTTGGGAAGAGCGTGCCACTCCCATGCATCTTTGGCTATCATCTCGGCGGTTTCCTTGTTTACGGTAACTCCAACTCCAAGGTTGTGATCAAAAACCATTGTATAGCCGTTGACCATCTTGAAGGGAGAAGTCGGCGAGCCGCAGTTCTTGCACCTCACTGCATCTTCCCCTATGCCAACAACCTCAAATTCGGGCCATGGCTCGTTACAGCTTGGACATTTCTTTGCGACGTATGGGTCTCCAACAAACGCTCCTTCTCTAGCGACATCAACGCCTGAAGAAGCTGCTTTTGAGAGAACCTTTATGCTCTTTATCTTAATCACTATGCCGTCCCCAATCTCTGCCCCTTCTACCGCAACCGGCATGTTGACTTCATGTCCTCCCCTGATTGTGGGAGTGATCATCGGGCCCCAGCATCCGGGGGCTGTGCGAAAGATTATTTTTCCTCCGTCTGCTACGGGGCCGAGCATCTTTGAGTGTGGCCCAATTATGCCGTTTGTTTGTATGTCGTTAAAAATCTCATCTTCAACTACCATAGAAACCACCAACTCTTATCTTCAAGGTGAAAAGATAAAAACGTTTTGATTTTGACAAACTTAAATCTATTTGGGTTATTTTTCAATGTCAGAACAGCTTCAAGTATTTCTGAACTTATCGATAGGGGTATATACTTTGAAGTCAAGTTCTATATTGGTGAGAACATGAGGAAAGAGTTCGTGCTCATTAGTTTGCTGATCTTTGTTCCATTGGCCAGTGCATGCTACAATCCAATGGACTCGTTAGCTGTGGAGGTTCGCCTTAACAGGCCTGGCATTTATTATGACCTTACTCCACTAAAAAATGCAGAAAACGTAATAATCGACGATGGAAGCATAATCTACCGCTCTCACTACGATGAGAGGGTTGGAGTTATTCTAAAAGAGGTTAACTCCTCTCTGTGGGTTAGGATTCAGATACCTGCAAAGATCTTTGAATCCACTTACGCCCATGCTTCATTTGAATCCCCCTTGCTGATTTCCAACGAAAGCTTTGAGCGGATTAAGGCTCTGGGCTGGGAAGTTAAGAACTACACCTTTAGAAAAGGGTCTCTCTACGTCCGGATAAGCCCGAGAAACGGTGGCGAATGCAAGAGCGACTCGGACTGTGCCGTCGGCGGATGCTCCGGAGAGGTCTGCACAACAAGGGAGCTCGCAAAAGAGATAGTCACACCGTGCGTATACAAGGAGTGGTACGGGTGTTTGAGATTAACGAGCTGCGGCTGTTATAACGGCTTCTGCACATGGAAGCCTAATCCAGATTTTGAAAAATGCCTGAAAGAGCATGGCATTGATCCTTCCAAAGTTATTAAGCTCCCCCTTGCCGAAGTCTACATAGCCGACTATGGGAAAGAGAAGCCGAGTGAAGAAGACATTGGTGAGCTTAGAGAACTTTTTGAAGTGCTTGGTATCTCATGCGCTTTTGACAAGCTGCAGTTTAAAGCAGAGACCACTAATGCCCCGGAGGGAACCGTTGACCCCTATTCTTTCAACTTCAGCGAAGCCCTTAGAGTAGAGCTCGAATGGCTGAGGGAGAACGGAATAATAGCGGTGGGTGATGAAGACATCTCGGCAATTGTGAAGGTTGCAGAGGGAGGCAAAGCGGGCTACAACTCCCACATAGGCTGGTATAAGAAAAACGGGGTCTACACGTGGATTCCCTACGATGAGAGCGACAGTCCTCTCTTGCTCAAGTGCGTTGGAGAGCCTTTCAACGTAACGTTGCCGAGCGGGAAGGCTGTTATCGGGTCATCATACACTTCATCCACCCCTGGAAGCTCGAACACTACTTCACAGAGTGCAGCTCAAAATGGAGTTTGCGGACCGGGAGCTTTTGCTGGACTTCTTCTCTTCCCCTTGCTCCTCAAGAGGAAGTGAGGTTTTTGGCTTTTTTATTACTATTTTTCTTTATCGCGCTTCAATGACACGGTAATTCTTACCCATGCGAGGGATAAAGGGTATTTGGCGACTTTTGCCCAAAGGCTCAGAAAGCTTGCAACAAATCTCGAAGTCAAAGTTCTGCCAGAGGAGTTTTGAGGGTAGAGAAATGAAGTAATAGCTTATCCAATGTCAAAAATAGGTTGGGGGGTTGGGTTTTTACAGAAGGCTTGCTATCAGTTTGTAGTCCTCCTCTGGAATTTCTCTCATCGCCTTACCCATCAAGTGGCCGCTCCACTTCTTCTTGTTTGTGATGAACTTCAGTTTCGGAATGAGTGGCTTGAACTCAACTTCTCCAAGCTTTATGGGCTTGATCTTCACCCTAAGGGGATAGGTTTCGTTTAAGTGCGATGGGCTCTTGAAAATTCTAGTTGAGTCCTCGTAAGGTTCGCTCACAACCTCAAAGATGCCGACAATCTTGGGTTCAAGGACTTCTTTGTCTTTTCTCTCCTGCTTGACGTAAAAGACGAGCTTATCGCCCGGCTTAACTTTAGCGATGGTATTCTTGTGCCTCCTTGGCACACCCCAAACTTTCTTCTTTTTAACAACTTCCCAATTATCACGGTTTGTAATGCATAGCCAGTAGGTCATAGAGATCACCAGAAAATCTCTCCCTTAATGATTAATTAACCTTTTGTGAACATTGATGTTTTTCTGTGAACATAAATCTTTATATAGATATTATGCATAATGTACATATAGAGATGAGGGTAAGTCCCGGTGCCCGCCGCGTACCTTGAGGTACGCATTATGGCGGCCCGGGGTCCGATCTTTGTTTCTTAATTTGATTTTTGATTTTAGTAAATTTGTTTAAACTTGAGTATTCTACCCATGGTCTCAAATTTGGTAAGAAGATTGTCTTCGCCGTTAAGTTTGCGATAAAAAGCATTTACTACAAAATCTGCTACCTGGATTAAAGGCTCAGCCTGAGAATCTTTTTGGTGAATCTGAACGTTGGCTTCATAAGGGATAGCTTCTGTTATCATCCTCTGGATGTACTTTTCAAGGTTCTTCTTTCTGAATTTAGTGGTGTGATAGTGATCTAGATACACCTCTATTGTTAATGCTTTATCTGGTGTGTATCCGATTTTTTCCAAATACAATTTAAGCGAGTCCACTATTAGAACTCTTGCGATATAGTTGTAGTGCTTGGTTTTATGGGATTTATTGTTTCTAATGTAGTCATAGGTATTTTTCTTGTTAACATAAACAGCGGAAATCTGAGCACTAGGGCATTTTAATAGCTCAGTGAGAACAAAGCTTCTTATTTTGTCGTCGCTCTTAGATGCCTTTAGCTCTGGGACATCCTTCTTTCTTTTACCAAGTTTTTCTCTAGCTTTCTTTGGAATTCGACGTGCTTTCTTAACGTCTTCCACTCTTAGTACGATGGCCCCCATTACGAAATATCTACTACTTTTCTCTGAAAATCCTAAGTCTCCTGCTTCATCGAGGATAATATAAATATGGGTCATTCTGAGCCTCTCCCTATTTACCTGGTTGAATTAGCATCGTGTGATAAATATATCTTGCTCTAACTTTAGTTGTATAAATGTTAGATTCATTGGAGTAATTTGTCTTTTTGTAAAGAGCAATGAATGTACTGTTATGAAAATGTTAATACTAAGGACTATCACAAACTTCTCATAAATTTGTTTTTGAGCTTCCGGTAAAGATACAGGGTTGCTCCGAGGTATACGAGGATATCCAGAGGGGCTATAAAGCTCCTAAACGCATATGCTATAATAACACCCATTAAAACAAAACCATAGGTATATTCGATGTTCCAGTACTCCATCCTAATGAAGAGTCCGATAACTGAGACAACTAATAATAACCAAAAGAAAAGGTTAAGGAGCATAGACAGTTGAGGATCAACAATAACCATGCTGAAAACTTTAAAAATTACGGCAATTCCCAAACCTGTGAAAAACTCTATTGCACTTCTCATCATTCCATGATAGAGCCTTGGAGCTGGCATTATCACTTCACCTAATGAGCCCTCTGCACTAAGCAAAAAATTAGGCAAATTTCGGCTCGATTTTCTCAAGTTCTTTGACAAGTTCTATAGTTCTCTTTAGGATTTCAACGACCTTATAAACATGCTCTAGCTCCTCTAGGCTTAACTTCCTTCCCTTCCTGCCCTTCAGGTACTTCTCGATAACGCGGTAGCCCCCTATTGTGTACTCCCAGACCTCCGGCGGGATTCCGCAGAGCTTAGTTGTCTTATTTATGGCTACGCAGTCCTTTCCGTCGTACTTAACCTTCTCGACGGTCAGGTTGTCCCCGGCAAGCTTAGGCTCGATCGGGAAGTCCACTTTCATCAGATGGAGCTTTACAAGCTCCTCTCCGATCTTCTTGTATTTCTCAAAAGTTTCCTTGTTATAGAGAGGTATCCTTGGGAAGTCGAACTTTAGGAATTCAGCGTACCTCCTTCTATACTTCGGGTCGTGAAGAACGGCGTAGGCATAGTACAGAAAGTCTTCTGGAGTTATCTCGCCGTAGCGTTTTCTGAGTTCTTCGAGGAACTCAGGCTTTAGGTTTGGTCTTTTAGTCTTGCCGTCGTCGGAGTAGATGTAGAGAGGGAAAAGGTAAGACTTAGAACCGGTGACATGCAATTCAGTTAGGAGGTTACTTACTAGAACTGCATCCCAAGTGGCTCCTGTCTTTGGAACTATCCTTTCTGTCACAATTGCAATGTTCTCACATTCGTTTAACTTGTCGAGCCACAAATGTTTGGTTGTGTTCCATTGGGCTCTTTGTAAAAGTTTCCGATCATAATACAAGAATCTAACATCAAATGGGCGGTATAACACTGGTTGAATTTTTGAGTGGTCGAATCCCTTTTTCCTAGCATCTCCAATTCTTTTAGATGGTTTCCACGCTGACGTATCCTCTAAACCAAATTCCTTTTGAAGTTGGCTAACTGAAATGCTGGGATCCAAAATTCGCTTAATAATGTGCTTTATTTCATCTGGAGTATATTGGATAAGTACATCATCCTTTCCAGTTGCTAACGCGGAGCCGTAAACCTCAAAAATTTCGTCAAGCTTCGGGAACTCTGAATACTCCTCTTCAAGGCTCAAGTCTTTGGGCACAAAGAAATAATGAGGTTCCTTTGGTGTTATTTCCTTCCACTCGACGGTTTTCCAGCTGTTGCTTCTCAAAAACTCGTACTTCTCCTCCCTCGTCATCTTCCTGCTGTCGTGGACAATTGAATGATAATAGACTTTGCACTCATCAGCTTTATGCCTGCCTTCCCTCAGCTTCACGAATAGCGCTATTGTTACACCTTGCTGTATGTCAAAGACGTTTTCGTCGGTTTCACCCCTTCTTGCATTTCCATGTAGGTTAAGTACGTAAATTTCGTCGAAGCTTTCCATGAGGCTTTGCCTCATCCTTCTGTGGACGAGACCATCTAGATAGGAGTTGTTCGTGATGAAACCGATGATTCCCTTTCCGTTCTGGTCTATCTTCCACTGAGCAAAGCGGATGAACTTAACATAATCGTCTTGTAGAGCTCCTTTTTTCTTCTCGTTTTCAACGCCAAGCCCGTGGAGGTAGTCTTCCATAAGCTCCGCTATCCAGCCCTCACTCGGCTTAACATCGTAGGGAGGGTTCCCGATGACCACAAAAATCTTTGCGTCCTTTTTGACTCTGTCAGCTTCCTCGCTTTCCCTGTCTAAGGCCATCTCGAAGAGCCCCGCCTGTCCCCTCTCCCTCATCAAATCCAGAGCGTTGGTGAGGTAGATTTTAAAGCGCTCGTTGTCGTTTAGCTTTATCCCCCACTGGTTAAGCACCATAGAGAGTTTAAGGTGGGCAACAAGGTAGGGAGAAATCAATATTTCAAAGCCATAGATGTTGTTCAAAAGCCTCTCTTTGAGGTAGAGCTGGAAGAGCGTTCCCCTTATATTTCGGTGTATCCTGTCCAAGACCCCAGCAAGAAACGTTCCCGTCCCCGTCGCTGGGTCGAGTATGGTTATCCCTTCATCGTGAAGTCTCTTCCCAAACTTCTCCTTCAGAATTTCGTCTACAGAGTTTACGATGAATTCAACCACGGGAATCGGAGTGTAGTAAACTCCCTTCGATTTCCTGAGTTTTGGATTGTACTCTGCCAGAAACGTCTCGTAAAAGTGCAAAAACGGGTCAAACTCACCGTTCCCAAAGTGGAATCTCTTCCTGAGCTCCTCAATATCCACGTTATTTAGTATTCCTATTAACTCTTCGACAATCCACTCAAGGTAGTCTGGGAGATCAGAAGCTATATACCTAAATATTTCATGGACAACACGGAGGGATTTAGGAATACCTCTAAATGCTACGTTCTCTCGTGTTAGTTCCCCTTTGATTGTAAATCTTGCCATGAAGAGACCATAAACAACAGTCTGAGCGTATGCATCTGCAAACTCTGTCTTTGTCATTCCACTCATTAAATGCTCCTTGAAAGCCTTGTGAAGATATTGAAGTTGTTCATCCATATCAATATTTTTCAAGAACTATATCTTTGAGTATCATTGTTCTTTGTGCTAAAATCTTGGCAAGAAGCTCGGGTTCTTGGATTTTAGGAATTGTGAAGCTCAAAAATCTATCTATTAGTCTTTGGAACCTTTCTATGTTTGACTCAATTAAATTGAAGTTTTCATCAATGAGTAAGACTTCCTCGACTTTTTCTCCATTTTGATACAAAATAAAGTCCCGGTAATTTGTTAGGATAAAATTGTCAAGCCTTTCAGAATAGCGTTTTATCTGATGTTTGTCGCGCTTGGGCAGTTTGTGTAAATCCATGTCAGGATGTTTGGTTTCTATATATCCAATTATGCCTTTTGAGGTGAATATCTTAAAATCGGGAGCACCGAATGTTTCTTTTCCAGGCTCTTGGGTAACCTTAATAGCTTTTATTTGATACTCCTCTTTGTTTGAGAACAAGAATTTTAGAAAGCTTTCAAAAATTCCTCTGTATGAATACTCAGTTGTTTTCCCCTCTTCGTACTTATTTTTTAAAGCTCTAGAATAACCTCTAAAAACACCAATTTTCATTATCCCCCCCACAATTTTAATTTAAAACCTGATTAATAAGATTTGTGGAAACTCATTATGTATGTGAAAATAATATGGTTGACTTATTACTCAATTGGTTAACAAACTAATAAAGGGAGAAACACAGAGTAAGAATGTTAACAAGTTAATAGAAGGTGCTAAGAGATTTAGTGCTAAGGGTATGAAATGATATCTTTGGCTTAAAGCCTCTCCACAAGCTCCCTCAACTTCTCCTTTCCTTCGTTCAAGATCGGCTTCCCGTGGCTTGGGAGTAAATGCACAAAGTCAACGTCCAAAAGCCTCTTTATTGCTTCTCTGTTCTTCATTGGGTCGAGGGAGTAGTGGTGCGGAATCTCCTCCAGCTTCCCGTCCTCTTCCCTAACCAAATCTCCCACAAAGAGGGCTTTTGTTTCCAAGTCAAGCAAACATATGCTCCCGGGAGTATGCCCCGGAGAATGGATAACTCTCAGCCCCTCGATCTCATCTCCGTCGTTCAGCTCTATCTCCACATCAACCGGCTCGATTTCCCTTCTGAATGTTTTCTCTCCCTTCAAATAAGGCACTTCATCCTTATGGGCCGCAACCACTGCACCGGTCGCATCTTTAAGGTCTTTTAAAGAGCCCACGTGGTCATAATGAGCGTGGGTCACTATTATTATCTCCACGTCCTCTGGAACGTAGCCAAGTTTTTCTATGTACCTCAAAACCTTCTCATACTCTCCTGGAAGGCCGGCATCTATAAGGAGGAGTTTTTCTCCCCTTTCTATTAGATAGACGTTTGCAAAAGTTTCATCAACAAGGTGAATGTTTCCAATGACTTTCATATAGATTCACCAAGATAATATTCTGTCTTTCAACTTAAAGTAATTTTGGGTAGATAAAACCAAAAGATTTAAGTAGGTTTTTATTTACCTTAAGTTAGAGAACACATATCATGATCATTCGGGGGTGAGAGTGCATGGAGGAGCACGGGAGACTGCTTGATGTCCTTGGAAACGAGACGAGAAGGAGAATATTACTGTTACTGACCAAACGGCCATACTTCGTAAGCGAGCTCTCGAAGGAGCTGGGAGTGGGGCAAAAGGCCATCCTTGAGCACCTTAGAATCCTTGAAAACGCTGGTTTAATCGAGGGAAGGGTAGAGAAGATTCCAAGGGGCAGGCCCAGGAAGTATTATCAAATAAAGAGGGGCATTAGATTGGAGGTTCTCCTCACGCCGTATTCCTTTGGCACGGAGATGTACGAGCCCAAAATGCCCAGACAGACGAGGGAATACGAGGAGATAAGGCAGCTCATAAAGTCTCAAGCTCCAGTGGAAGAAAAGATCAAGGAGCTTTCTGACTTCCTAAGTGAGATAGAACAGAAAATAGAAGAGCACATGAGAATCAAGAGCGAGCTTGAGGAAGTCAGAATGCTTACCGAGACTTACATAAAGAACCTTATGCGCAGGATTGCTAAAGAAAGTGATGAACAGTTTGACGACCTCTTGAAAGAATTCGAAGGGATTCTCCCAAAAGAAATCATCGAGGAACTAAAAAGGATAAAGAGAGAGCTGGTTTAGAGCATTTTTCCTTCTTCCTTAAGCCTTACAAGCCTTGTTATGTAGCCAGCTATTCTGTTTCTGAGAGTCTTGCTTGTGACGTTTGTTAGCTCCTCAACCTTCTTTTTGTTGTGTTCGAAGTCCCTTGTGAACTCGTTTGGGTATCTGTTGAAGAGCTCCCTCGCAGTTCTCTTAATGAAACCTTGCTTAATGTTTCCCATCCATCATCCCTCCGATAATCTTAATTTCCACACCCAAATCAAGTGAGGCTGTTTTAAACTTTTCCCAGCCAAATTTATAAAGCTTCCCTTTATAAGGTTTTTACCACCTGAAAGCCTCGCCCCTTTAGGGCGGGGATGCAGAAATTCTGAGTTTGATCCTTTGAAATGTCGAAAGCCTTAAATACTTTTTCCTCTTAATAAGGCCTCGGGGAGGCCGTCTTAAAGGTGCCCTTTGAGAGGGCTTTCATTGTGTCCTCCCTTTAGGGAGGATGACGCTGTAAGGCGTCCTTTGAGAACCGCCCTCTTAGGTGGTAAAAGCTCATCGGCCTCTAAGGCGATAACCCCAATCCCGCTTGGGCGGGTAGGGGTAACGGGCCTAAGACCGGGCCTGTGGGTCAAACCGAAACTGGCGACGGGAGTAGGTGATGGGCCCACAAACCGATGAAGCTCCTGAAGGAGGGGATTCCTCTCGGGAGCCATAACCCCTCCTTCAGGGGCGGGGAGGAGGTCAGATGATTAAGGAAACCATCATCTGCTACGGGCATGAAAACGTAAGGGCAACCCACCGCTCAACGCTGGAAATAACAAAAGAGGACTACCTGACCCCTAGAGGGGACTGCATAATATGCATAAAGGCCACCAAATCCCTTAAAGAGCTAAGCGATGAGCTGAAAGAAGCCCTGAAAAAAGGTGCAAAAATAAAGATAAGGATAATTGTTGATGAAATTGTTGATGAGCTTGAGGCATTTGGAGACGAGAGGTTGAGTTTTGAGAGCGATGTTTCCATGGTTATCAGGAAGAGCGACTACGTTGATGGCAGAACCCTTGCGATAAGAGCGAACAAGGCTGCAAAGGACATTAATAGAGAGCTCGTGGAAAAGCTGAAAAATCCGGGGCAGAAAGTGATTGTTGAACTAATTGTATGTGATGAGTCTCGCAGTATTGACGAAAGAGGATGATGGGATTTTAAGTGCTACCCCATGATATTTTTGGGGATTTGACACGTTTAGACGATAATTTAAGTGCTATTAGAACTATTTAAATGAACAAATTGGCCCCGTATCAAATCAATGTTGCAAAATCTGCAAAAAATTCCCGAATTATCTCAAAATAATAGCAAATTTTATTAGGTGTAGTTCAGAAGTTATTTTTGCCTTCCCGTACTGGGGGGTGAAAAGCCATGGTTTCCGGCCCGATACTCTTGCTGTTGTTGGCCATTGCCGTGGCTTTGATTATAGTGTTTACAGGGAAATACAAGGTACATGCATTTCTAGTCTTGCTGGGAGCCGCATACTTCGTTGGAGTCCTCTCTGGCATGGGGCTCTCCGAGACAGTGGATGCAATTGCCGCAGGATTTGGAGGAACTCTCAAGTCAATAGGAATTGTCATAGCCGCAGGTACTATAATAGGGCATATACTCGAAAAATCAGGTGGCGCTTTGTCCATGGCAGAAGCGGTTTTAAAGGTGGTCGGCAAAAAGAGAGTCCCTCATGCAATGAGTATAATAGGATACATTGTTTCAATCCCAGTGTTCTGCGATTCGGGATTTGTGATCTTATCACCACTTAACAAAGCCCTTACAAAGAGAGCCGGACTATCACTAGCGGTAACTGCAGTTGCACTGAGCACTGGACTATATGCGACTCACACTTTAGTACCTCCGACTCCAGGTCCGATTGCTGCTGCTGCAAACTTAAACGCTGATTTAGGTTTGGTTATAATGCTTGGGCTAATAGCCTCTATACCTGCCGCATTGGCAGGGCTCTACTATGCTTTAAAGGTTGGTAGCAAGATTTACATTGAGCCAGACATCGAGGAAAGCTATGAAGAGCTAATGCAGAAGTACGGTAAACTCCCACCAGCCAGATGGGCATTTGCACCATTGGTAGTTCCTATAATTCTTATAGTTCTAAAATCTTTAGCAGATTTTCCATCACATCCATTTGGGGAAGGGATACTCAAGAACTTCTTTGATTTCATTGGGCATCCGATAACAGCCCTTCTGCTTGGAGTCCTTTTGGCATTTAAACTTGTAGATGAGCTTGATGAGCATGTTTATGGTCCTAAGGGATGGGTTGCAGAAGGCTTAAAGAATGCAGCAATTATTATCCTAATAACCGGAGCAGGAGGTTCATTTGGTTATGTGCTCAGACAAACGGGAATAGGTGACTATATAGGGACAACATTGTCATCTTATCATTTGGGCCTCCTTTTACCATTCCTAATTGCAGCATTGCTTAAGACTGCCCAAGGCTCGTCAACTGTTGCGATTATAACCACTTCTGCACTCCTGTCTCCATTATTAGAGTCATTAGGATTAGCGTCTCCTTACGGAAGAGCCCTTACAGTGCTTGCAATCGGAGCTGGGTCAATGGTCGTTAGTCATGCAAACGATAGTTATTTCTGGGTTGTCACTCAATTTTCAAATATGGATGTTACACAAGGGTATAAACTCCAGACAATAGCAACATTTGTAGAGGGTGTAGTCGCTGCAGTAGTAATATTGATTATGGGAGCAATTCTCCTCTGATCCCTAATCTTTTTATTTTTTATTTTAGTATTTCTGGTGGTGATTGTTGTGGTAAACCGAGAGGAACTTCTCTCTTACGGGGATATTAAGTCTAAAGAAATAGCCCTAACCCTTATGGAGGAGGCCATAAGAAGTGCAGATCCCTACGAGGCCGTTAAGCGAGTGTTGAGACTTGAGAGGAATAAACTCACTATCAAGGGGAAAGAATTTCCAATAAATGGCAAAATCTATGTGCTTGCTTTTGGAAAAGCTGCCTGCTCCATGGCTAAGGCTGTTGAAGAAATTCTTGGAGATGAAATAGCGGAAGGGATAGCCGTTACAAAGTATGGCTACGCTCTTCCCTTAAGAAAGATCAAAGTTGTTGAGGCCGGTCATCCAATCCCCGATGAGAACTCGATGAGAGGTGCCCAGATGGGAGTTGAGCTTGCCAAGAATGTTGGAGAAAATGATATTCTCCTTGTGCTCATCTCTGGAGGTGGTTCAGCGCTTTTCATGCTCCCCGAGAATGGAATAAGCTTGGAAGACAAGATGAAAACAAACGAGCTTCTTCTCAAAAGCGGTGCTAAGATTTATGAAATCAACACCGTTAGAAAGCATATCTCAAAAGTTAAGGGTGGGAAGCTTGCGAGGATTGTAAAGGGAACTCTGATAAGCCTGATACTATCGGACGTTGTGGGCGACCCCCTAGAAGCGATAGCCTCTGGGCCGACAGTTAAAGATTCAACAACCTTTCAGGATGCTTATAGGATTTTAAAGCTCTATAATGTTTGGGACAGGTTACCAAAGGCTGTTAGAGAGCATATAGAGCTCGGCATAGAGGGGAAGAGGGTAGAAACTCTAAAAGAAGACCTGCCCAATGTGCACAACTTTCTTATAGCGGGTAATTCACTTGCCTGTGAAGCGGTAAAAAGGAAAGCGGAAGAACTGGGGCTAGACGCTTACATTCTAACAACTACTCTAGAGGGAGAAGCAAGAGAAGTTGCTGTGGCCTTTGGTTCGATTGTTGAGGAGATATACCACAAAGGAAGGCCATTCAAAAAACCATGTGTTCTTATCGCAGGGGGAGAGGCCACTGTAACAATAGAGGGAGAGGCCGGTTTGGGAGGTCCAAATCAGGAGTTCGCTTTGAGCATAGCTCGAAAAGTTGCTGGACTTAGAAATGTGGCAGTTTTAGCAATGGATACCGACGGTACAGATGGCCCTACAGATGCGGCTGGAGGAGTGGTGGACTCTTATACGCTGGCCATTTTGAATGCGAAGGGTCTTGATGCGGAGGAGTTCCTTAAGGCTCACAACGCGTATGAAGGTTTAAAAGAGGCCAATGCACTGCTCGTAACAGGCCCAACGAGGACGAACGTGAATTCAATAATTATTCTCGTACTTCTTTGAATTATTTAGTTCTTTTATGGTGGCTTTCAAGCAACCATTTCCAGAGAGGGCAAACTGAAGAATTTAGTAAATATTAAGGATGTGCATACGGTGAAAAATTATGTTGAATACTTGGAGAGGGCATATCTGATTTTCCAAGTTAAAAGATTCTCGTTTAAACTAAAAAACAGATGTTATTCCCAAGAAAGGCCTATGTTATTGATACTGGATTGATAAATGTTGTTTCATTTAAATTCAGTGAGAACATTGGTAGATTGATGGAAAACCTTGTTTTTTTTTTGGAACTTTTAAGAAGAAGCTACAAATTCTCAGACCATGAAATTTATTACTGGAAAGACGGTAAAGGAGAGGTAGATTTCGTCGTTAAGAGTTGAAACAAAGTTACACAGTTAATACAAGTTACGTATGAACTGAACAAAGAGAACTTTGAGAGAGAAATTGCATCTCTGGCGAAGGCTTCAAAGGAGTTGAAGTGCAAGGAACTGTTACTCATAACATGGGATCAAGGATATACCACAAAAGAGGGAGTTGAGATAACCCAAAATATTTGGATACTGAAGGAACTTTAGCAGTCTTTTCTCATCTAATTCTCTTTCAATAATTCTTTCTCTGTTCAAGAAAGCTAATTAGGTGTTTGTATCAATTTTTAGGGGGCTTTAAGATTTTAATTTCCTTCAAAGCTGTTTTTAACACATCTATTGCTTTCAAATATTCCATTAAGTTTAAGCGTTCGTAGGGAGTATGATCAAGCTTTGAATCGCCTGGGCCATAAGCTACTGCATCGACTCCAAATTTAGGAGCTAAGATGTTCATGTCCGCTGTTCCACTCTTCTTTTTAAGCCGTGGCTTTGCACCACTTTTTCTTATAGCTCTAACAAAAGCCCTAACAAGCGGACTTCTTGAGGAAACCTCGTAGGCCGGGACAAAATCCAAGATCTCCCCCTTACTCGATGGTTCATAACCGATAGGTGTTCTTATATTAACCACCATCTCTCCATAGAAATCAAAATCCCGCTCATAGGCTTCAAATCTCAAGATCCTCCCGCTCGGCTTATTAAAGCCTTCACCAAAATCCCTGCTTATTTCAAGCCATCTTTCTATCAGCTTTTCTGCGGCCCCTTTTGAACTCAAACTCCCATGGAATTTCTCAACTTCCTCCACGAACTTCAGGGTCAGGCTGCCCTTATATGCGATTGTGACCCCATCAAAGCCACTAGGTTCCCCAATTATTATAAAGTCCGGTTTTGGGACGTCTAAACTCCTGGCCCCAGTTGAGAACCCCTCTTCGTCTACTAGGCCGGCAAAGACCAGATTTGCCTTGCTTTCAATGAAGGCAAAAAAGAAAGTTGCCAGAGCTCCTTTAGCATCAACACTCCCTCTCCCCCATAGATAGTCCCCCTCGACCCGAATGGGGATTATGCCGGGAACGGTGTCCATATGTCCGGCCAGCAATACCCTACTCCCCTTCCCATTTTTTTCTGCTATGACGTTTCCAACTTCATCAATGTAACTCTCGATTCCAAAGCTTTCAAAACTATCTGTTAGAAATTTGGCAACATCCTCCTCTTTACCACTTGGGCTGTAGATGCTCACGAGCTCCTTGAGGAACTCTATTTTTTCTTCCTCACTGATCTTCATTAAGCACACCCTCAATGGTCTCTTTAACCCAGAGCATTTGTTCTTTCGTGATTATCAATGGGGGCAAGAGCCTGATCACCCTACTTCCTGCTGTATTTACCAGTAATCCTTTATCCTGGAGCATTTTAACGTATTTCCCAGCATTTTCCTTCAAAAGGATTCCAATCATCAAACCTTTACCTCTCGTCATTATTACTTTATCTCCCCCTACAATTATGCTCTTCTTATTGGCTTTTTCTATGAGGTTCTCTCGTCTTAAAATCCTCAGTGTTGTTGCCATAGCTTTACAGGCGAGGGGATTTCCACCGAATGTTGAGCCATGCTTTCCTCTCGGGATATCAAAGTTCGCCAGAGTTAGACCAATTGGAACCCCATTTGCCAGCCCTTTTCCCATTGTAACTATGTCAGGCTGTACTTTGTAGTGCTCTATTGCTAGAAACTTTCCGGTTCTGAAGGCACTCTGAACTTCATCCACTATCAGCAGGGCATCATTATCGTGAGTTAAATCCCTTAAAGTTTTGATAAATTCCTCTTTTGCGGGGATTATTCCACCCTCTCCCTGAATTGGCTCAACTATCACAGCAGCGGTTTCTTTTGTTATGGCATCTTTTGCGGCTTCGACGCTGTTAAAGGGGATGTGCTTAAAGCCCGGGACTAAAGGCTCAAACCCTTCCCTATATTTTTTCTTCCAAGTTGCGCTTAGAGAGCCAAAAGTTCTCCCATGAAAGGCATTTGTCATTGCTATTATCTCTTTTTTGCCCGTGTAGAGACGTGCAAACTTCAAAGCTGCTTCAACAGCCTCAGTTCCAGAGTTCCCGAAATAGGCGTATTCAAAGCTGAGGAATCTGGAGAGTTCCCCTAAGGCTTCGTCTTTCTCCTCATGATGGAACATGGGGCCGGCAACCATGAGCTTTTCTACTTGCTCACTTATTGCACCCGCCAGCTCTTCATTTGAGTGTCCCAATATGGCTACCCCAATTCCTGCTATGGCATCTAGGTATCGGTTTCCATCTTCATCCCAGACATAAACGCCTTTCCCCTTAATGAGCTTCAGCCTTTTTCTGTAAAGGTTCATCTCTTTCATTCAATCACCGTCCTGCCGTTCAGACCCTGGATGATAACTCTCTTGACACCACCTTCGAGTGCATCCCTTGCCATAAGCAGTTTCCTCTTCATCCCACCTCGAGCAAATGGGAGGAAATCATCAATTTTTTCAGTTTTTATTATCCCTACGACTTCTTCGTTGACTAAAAAAGCGGTATCCGATAGAAATATCAGCTCATCAGCTTTTAGGGCCAGTGCAATCTCCCTTGCGAGCTTATCCCCATCCACGTTTAACGGCTCAAAACTCTCACTCATTGCTATGGGGGCTATGACGGGGACTCCAAGATTCATCAGCTCAATTAATAGGTCAACATTGATCTTCTCGATTTTTCCAGAGTAATCGTCCTTAATTGCAACCTTTTTGCCATCTATCATAGCTTTGACTATTTTCTTCCTCCTGGCCTTTACAATCCCAAAGTCGAGACCGCTTAAGCCTATAGCATTGATGCTTTTACTTTGAAGGTAAGCCACGATATCTTTGTTGGCTTTCATCACTGCCATTACATAAGCCTCAAGCACTTCCTTTGGAGTGTACCTGAACTCCACTCCGGAGGGACTCCTCAGTTTCTTAACCTTAATCCCAAGCCTTTCACATAGGGCATCAACATAGTCTGAGCCACCATGAACGATTAAATCTGCTTCAAATTCAAACTCTTCAAGCCTGTCTAAAACACTTCCCCCGATTTTAACTATTCTCATTTCTTTCACCTAGATTGGATAAACTGGCAGATAATTCAAGCCGAGAGTTTCGTCTAACCCAAAGGCTATGTTCATGTTTTGCACCGCCTGCCCAGCACCGCCCTTGATCAAGTTGTCCAGCGCTGAGAGGAGAATAACTCTCTGGTTTTCATCATCGTAGACGAAACCAATATCAACGAAATTGCTTCCTATTACATATTTTGGATCGGGCAGTCTCTGCAATCCTCCCTTTTCCTTAACTATCCTTACAAATGGTTCCTTTAGATAAGGAAAATACTTTTTGTAAAGCTCCTTTTCGGTGGTCTCCATCTTGAAGTATATTGTTGCCAAGAGTCCCCTCACCAAATCTACCGAGTGAACGGTAAACTGAGCATTGATTTTAGTCTCTTGCTTTACCTCCGCCTCGTGTCTGTGATGGGATGCTTTGTAGACCCTGACCACATTGCTTCTTTCAGGGTGTATGCTTGCCACATTCTCTCTTCTCCCTCCAGCGCTTGAGCTAACCTTTAGGTCAACTATTGCCTCGTTAACCTCTCTTTTGAATGGATATAGTGCCAGGATTACGGCTGTTGCATTGCAGCCGGGATTTGCTATGAGCTCAGCTTTTTTGATTTCTTCTCTATGGATCTCTGGCAGGCCATAAACGAACTCATCTATAAGCTCTGGTTTTAAATGCTCTCCATAGTACTCTTCATAGAGGTTTAAGCTTACTCTAAAGTCTGCACTTAGGTCAATTATCTTAGCGCTTCCCATATACTCGTCAATTATTTTCATCGAAGTTCCATGTGGGACGGCCAAAAATATCACATCGGCATCGAAGTTGTAGTTATTAGTGAACCTAAGGTTCAATCCTCTTAAATTTGGATGAACTTTGTGGATTCTCTTCCCATTGTACCGCCTTGATGTTACCGCACTTATTTCAACTTCGGGATGCATGGACAAAAGCCTAACCAGCTCTCCTCCAATATAGCCGCTTGCTCCAACGACGGCAGCTTTTATCATCTTTTAGCCACCCCAACGGCATACTCAACGATTTTTTTAGCCACATCAACGCCTGTGACCTTTACTACGTTCTTGAACTCCATAGCAGGGTTAACTTCATTAACGAGCAACCCCCTATCGCTCTCAAAAATGTCTATTGCTAAAGCCCCTTCGCCAAAGGCCTCCCAGGCTTTAATTGAAATTTCCTTGACTTCTTCATCTTCACATGGGATTGCCTTTCCTCCTCTTGCGGTGTTGGTCACCCAATGGTCAGAGTATCGGTAGATAGCTGTCACAAATTCTCCTCCAATAACGTGACTCCTAATGTCCCTACCGGGTTTCTCAATGTATTCCTGCATGTAGTAAACTTTGTAAAGAGGATTTCCCATCCATTGTCTATGTTCCACAATTCCTTCAGCTGCATCCAAATCGTTTATTTTGCTAACCATTCTTCCCCAGCTTCCAAAGACAGGCTTCATAACCACAGGATAGCCAATTCTTTCCATGGCTTTTATTGCGCTATTTTTATCAAACGCGACACTCCACCTCGGCACTGGGACTTTCTTGCTGAGCTTTAAAGTTGCAAAGAGCTTATCTCCCGCCTCAAGGATTATATTGAAGGGGTTAACTGTCGGAATCCCATGGGCTTCAAAGAGCTTTGCCATATATAAAGCTTTGAAGTGGCTAACGTTTCTTATTATTACCACATCCAGATCAAAGTTTTCTGGAAAGATTGTTTCACTATCGTGGAGCATGATCACTTCCCCTAATTCTTTTGCCCTGTCCCTGAGCATCATCTCCTCCTTGCGCATTATTGTGTAAGTTATGCCGATTTTCATTGTTTAACCTCCGCCAGAGATAATTCCTCAGTATAATAATGTCACTACTCGCCCCAGTCTTCCTCCACCTCGGGGAGCTCTTCAAGGATTATTGGGTCTAAACTGACAACCTCGAGCTCTGAACTGCAAACTGGACACTCCACTATCTCATGCACCTCTACACTATCGATCTCTATTTCAGCTCCACAAACTGGGCATTCAACCATCTTTCCACCTCCATTCTTTATGTTTTCAATCCGCATGACATTTGGAAGATTTAAATCTTTTTTGTAACATTTAATTTTAAATTTCTAAATTTTGTGCCAAACATAACATTATTTCATGAACAAAGTTGGAATGGTGTTGATTCTTATCTCATTAACCCAGAGCTCGTCCCACTCTATGGGATCAATCTCTTGATCATCAATTTCTGAAATTACTCCATTTACAACATCCGGGGTCATTGCACTTCCCCCCAAATCGGGTGTTAAATTGCCTTTTTTCACATAATTTTTAACAGCATTCCAAATTACCCAACCATCTAAACCCAAATAATCTAAAAGCATAGCACCGCTCAAAATAGCGCCAATTGGATTTGCTATTCCTTTCCCAGCTATGTCCGGTGCACTTCCATGTATAGGCTCGAATAAAGCTATTTCCTCTCCGTAGTTTCCTGATGGGATAACCCCAATGCTCTTTGCATGTATTGAAGCTAAATCTGAAAGGATATCGCCAAAAAGATTCTCGCTCAATATTATTCTGTGCTTCCAGGGATTCCTGACAAGTTCTATGGTAAATGAGTCAATGATTTTCTCATTAACTTTAATCCCCTCTCTTTCTGCCAGGTTCAAAACAATTTTTCTGAAGAATCTGTCACCTCTCAAAACATTTGCTTTGTGGACAAAAGTAATTTCTTTGAAGTTCCTATCTTTTGCTAATTCTATTGCAAACCTTGCTATCTTCTCTGCTCCCTCTCTCGTTATCACCCTAAAGTCAACAACTCTACCATCATTAACCTCATACTCCCCGGAGTATAGCCCCTCGCTGTTTTCCCTTACTATGTAAATTTCCCTATCTCCCCAAAGGTCTGGAATAATTCTTAAATTAGCGTAAAGGTTAAGCTCCTTTCTCAAAGTTAGGATCAGGCTTTTGTAGTTTGGAACGTCAAAGGGCGTTGACGTTGCCCCGAATAAAACTGCATCCATCTCCTTTATCTCTTCCAGGTCCTCTTCTCTTATTGGAGCTCCGCATTCTTTGAATACTTCAAAGCCCCCCTCGAACTCAACGAACTCTATTTTATTGGTTACCGCTTTTATGACCCTCATCGCTGCTTCTGTAACTTCAACCCCGATGCCATCTCCTTTTATCACCGCTACTCTATACATAAATCGCCCCTCCTTTGCAGATACTCTATTATTCCGCCATTTTTGACTATCTCAAAGAGAAATCCTTCCAAAGGCTCGAATTGCCTTATCTCTTTTCCTTTTCTAACTATTCCACTTTGCCAGTCCACCTCTATCTCATCATCATCGTTCAGCCAGTCCGTATCGCCAGTTAAGAGAGGGATGCCCAAGTTGATGCAATTCCTGTAGAATATCCTTCCAAAGGACTTTGCTATTATTCCACTGATCCCAGCGGCTTTTAATGCTAAAGCAGCCGATTCCCTTGAAGAGCCTATCCCAAAGTTTTTTCCACCTACAATAACATCTCCCCTCTGTACTTCCCTTGAGAACTCCGGTCTCACCTCTATGAATGCTATTTTTGCAAGCTCTTGCGGATCCTTCGTTAAATTATATCTTCCCGGAGTTATTGCATCAGTTGAAATGCTATCCCCGAATTTCCACACCCTCATAGCACATCCTCCGGATTCGTTATCTCTCCATAAATTGCACTCACAGCTGCAGTGAGGGGGCTGGCAAGATAAATTTCAGCGTTTGGAGAACCCATTCTTCCTTTGAAGTTCCTGTTGGTTGTGCTCAGGATCACCTCTCCATCTCCAGCTACCCCCATATGTCTTCCCAAGCAAGGACCACACCCTGGGGGCAAAATAATTGCACCGGCTTCACTTAGCCTTTGCACAATCCCCTCTTCTATCATTTGAAGGTAGATCTTCCTTGATGCTGGTCCTATGAAAGTTCTAACGATAACTTCTTCACCCTCAAGGACCTCTGCCACTCTTCTAAGTTGTTCAAGCCTTCCATTTGTGCATGAGCCTATGAAAACCTGATCAATCTTTCTTTTAACTTTCTCAACTCTCTCAACGTTGCTTGGATGGTGGGGCAAAGCTACCAAGGGCTCAATTTCACCGAGTTCTATTGTGATCTCTCTCAGATAATTTCCATCGCCATCAAAGCTTCCATTGTCCAAAACAGCTGTCTTTGCATTTGTTTCAACACTGAAGTTTGCTATCGTCATTTTTTCGTCAATTGAAAAATTGAGGTCTCCAAAAAACTCCAAGGCTTTGTAATTCATGTCAAAGTCTCTCAACGAGTTAATTAAGCGTAACATCAAATCCATTGTCATTACATTTTTGCTTAGTCTTCCTTCGAGGTTCACCCTGACACTTTCTGGAACCCTGAACCAGTTTTTTCCAAGTCCCATTGCCACGGCCACGTCGGTCGCACCCATCCCTACAGCAAATACGCCAAAAGCCCCCAAGGTTGGTGTATGGGAATCAGCTCCAACTATTATTTTTGCTCCATCCAAAAGCCCTTCTTCTGGAACAACTTGGTGTGATATTCCATAACCCTCAAAGGTTTTAATTTCCTGCTCCCTTGCGAATTCTCTAATCTCCCTTTGAAGGTTTGCCACTTTAACGGTTGGTGCTGGATAAACGTGGTCAAAGAATATGGAAATCCTCTCCGGATTCTTCACTCGTGTAAAAACCCTCCTAAATGCTTCTATGATTAAGGGCATGGTGCCATCATGGGCATAAATTAAATCGACATTTCTGATTATTGCTTCTCCTGTTTTTGCCTTTAGAATTTCCTCAATAATCGTCATCTTGAGAACCTCCTTGCCTCTCCAAGAAGCTCTTCTGGAGTGAAGGACTTCCGGGAATTCTTCACAACATCGAGTAGCTTCTCCACGACCTCCCCATTTTCGTCTTTAATCCCTGCTTTTTCAAGGTAGAACCTTATCGAGTCCCTTCCCGCGTATTTGTCAATGTGAATGGATCTCTCCCTCCCGAAGACCTCGGCCGGTAGAAATTCGTAAAAGCTTGGGTCTTTTATCACAGCTGAAACGTGTAAGCCGGCTTTGTGGACAAATGCATTTTCTCCAACTATTGGATAGTGTCTTTGGGTTTTTATTCCCGTTATCTGCTCTATCAGTTTGCTCAACCCATAGAGATTCTCCAATTTGTATTTCTTGATCCCGTAATGGTAAGTCAAGAGAGTTGAAATTTGGATTAAATCAACTATTCCAACTCTTTCTCCTATGCCATTTATAGTTGCATCAACTAATGTTGCTCCAGCTTCAATTCCCATTATTGCGTTCGCCAAAGCTAAGCCCAGATCATTGTGGCAGTGCACATTCGCTGGAATGCCAAAGCTGACCACCCTTCTAACGAGCTCGTAGAAATACAATGGATGTGCTGATCCAGTTGTGTCTGCTATGCTTACTCTATCGACTTTAAGCTCTCTTGCCAGTTCAAGGGCCCTTTCAATGTTCTCCCACTCCGTTCTCGTCGTGTCTTCTGGAGTAAAGCGCACTTTCAACCCGTGATCCTTGGCGTATAAGATGGCACTTTCAACTCTTTCCAGGGCTTTCTCGAGGGTTATGCCAAATCTTCTTTGAAGGCATGCGTTTGAGAGGCAGAAAAAGATGCCAATCCAGTCAATATTCAAATCCAAAATCAAATCGATATCTTTTCTTAATGCTCTTGAGTGTGCTAGGAGGTTTGCCCTTAAACCCTGCTCCGAGATTAGCCTTATTCCTTCTGAAACATCCTTACTCACTGCTGGATGTCCCACCTCTATAAAATCAACGCCAAAATCATCCAGAGCTACCGCTATTTCTAATCTCTGCTCTGGACTAAAGTTAACTCCTGGTGATTGTTCTCCTTCCCTCAGTGTTGAATCTAAAAGTTGTATGGCTCTTAATAATACCACCCCCTTTATTTGATAACTGAAGATTTATAGTAGGGTATATAAATCTTTCGGAAAATATCTGGATTTTCCGAAATATTATCTTTATATTGAATTTAATACAAATAAAATTTCGATTTTTGTACAATTATTTCGAAAAAATTTTTGTACATCTTGATTTGAAGGGTTATGATACAAGAAAAAGCTTGATAAATGTAAAAACAATTTAAATGAGCTCTTCTAAAGGTTTGCTAACTGACTTCTGCAGTTTTGGAGTATAATATTCGGAGAGCTCTTTGACCTCAAAACAATTCTTTCTTGCCCAGACAAAGGCCTTTGAAAGTTCATAACCCAGATTTGCATTCAAGACTATTGGAATGTTTAAATCAACGGCAGTCCTCCTTATCTTGTAGTCCTTGTCTTTTGCGTATCCAGAAGTTATAACTAGATCAATCTTGCCCAGTTTCATCAACTCTACAGCTTCCTCTTTGCCTAAAGTATCTCCATGCCTCAAGCTGTCTTCTAAGGTGAAAACATTGTATTCCGAGCTTTTAAGGAGTTTTGCAGTTTCCAGTAGTGTTGATACCTCTTTGTCATAACCATAAACTAAGATATTTGACTTTGGCATTTTGTTCGGTTTCGCCGAGAGCCAGCTCTTTAGTAGGGCATCTTCAAATTCATTCCCTAAACCTGCAACTTCTCCAGTAGAGCGCATTTCTGGCCCTAAGAAGGGATAAGCATTTTGAAGCTGAGACCACGAGAACTGTGGGCTTTTCACAGCGAAAGCCTTTGTTGGGATCTCGTAGTAGTCGTAATCCATTCCTATGGAGAGTTTCCCATCAAACACCGCCTGAGCTGCTAATTCCATTAAATTTACACCCCTTGCCTTGCTCGAAAAGGGCATTGATCTGCTTGTCCTCAGGTTCAGCTCAAGAACGTAGACATCATCGTTGACTAAGAATTGTATGTTAAAGGGTCCCCTAATTTCTAAAGCCAACGCAAGCTCTAAAGCTATTTTGTGCATCTTTTTTACATGCTTTTCTTTTAGATAGCGGTAGGGAGTAACCATTGTGGCATCTCCACTATGAACTCCCGCTTTTTCTATGTGTTCCAATGTAACTCCAACTACCCTCTTTCCATCTGAGACGGCATCTATCTCTGCTTCCATTGCATCTAAGAACTTTGAAACCACAACAGGGTGTTCTGGGGAAACTTTTGTTGCTAAAGAGAGGTACTCTTTTAGTTCCTTCTCATTGTAGGCAACTTTCATAGCGGTCCCGCTCAAAACGTAGCTTGGTCTTACCATTAAGGGGTATCCTACTTCCTCGGCAAAAGCTAAGACTTCTCCAACACTCTTAGCTTCAATCCAGGGTGGTTGCTTTATGTTGAGCTTCTCCAAGAGTTTGGAAAATTTGGCCCTGTTTTCAGCTATATCTACACTCATCCCCCGGGTTCCTAGGAGTTTGACTCCATTTTGCTCAAGCTTTTTGGCTAAGGAATTTGCAAGCTGTCCTCCAGCAAAGGCCACAATCCCATCCGGCTTCTCAAATTGGTAAATATCTAAGACCCGTTCAAGAGTTATCTCCTCAAAGTAAAGCTTGTCACTAACATCCCAATCTGTTGAAACTGTTTCAGGGTTGTAGTTCAAAATTATAACTTCATAACCCCTCTTTTTTGCAGCATTTGCAAAGTTCACGACAGCCCAATCAAACTCCACACTGACTCCAATCCTAAAGACACCTGCTCCCAAAATCAGAACCTTCGGCTTTTCTGTGTAGGGAACGTCATTTTCCTGTGCATCGTAGGTCATGTACAGATAATTCGTCCTTGCTGGAACTTCTCCAGCCAAGGTGTCTATTTGCTTGACAAATGGGATTGATTTTTTAATGCTGCTATTAGATAGAGCCTTCATCTGCTCATCACTAAATCCAAGCTTTTTGGCTTCTCTTATTGTCTCTTCATCTGGGTTGCTCCTAAGGGCCTCTGCAATCTTAACAAGATCCTCAATTATGTAGAGGTAAAACTTATCTATTCCAGTAATTCTGTGAATCTCATCAACACTTGCTCCCAGTTTCAGGGCCTTCGCAATGTGCATGGGCATATAAGGCTCGTAATTCTTAATTCTCTCCATAACCTTTTCCAACGACTCTTCGCTCTCATAGTACTTCCCTATAAGCTCATCTCCGATTCCCACCATTCTGATAGCTTTTTGAAAAGCCTCATGGAGGTTCCTTCCTATCGCCATGACTTCTCCAATGCTCTTCATCTCGGTATTTATCTTCTTATTCGCGTTCTCAAACTTCTCTAAATCCCATCTCGGCATTTTAACAACAACATAATCCAAGCTCGGCTCAAACAAAGCGGTTGTAACTCCAGTTACCCCATTTAAAAGCTCATCCAGTGTATATCCCAACGCTAGTTTTGCCGCTATGTAGGCTAGGGGATAGCCGGTGACCTTGCTTGCTAGAGCAGATGAACGGCTCATCCTTGGATTTGTTTCAATTATGTAGAACTCCTCTGATTTGGGATCTAAGGCCAGCTGGACGTTACATTCTCCAATAAGATCTATTGCCTCTGCCACTTCTATAGCCGCTTTCCTCAGTAGGTAGTATTCCCTATTTGTTAAAGTCTGGGAGGGTGCAACTACCATGGAATCACCTGTGTGGATTCCCATTGGGTCAAAGTTCTCCAGGCATGCTACCGCAACGGCGTTTCCATCCTTATCCCTAACAATTTCAAATTCTATCTCTTTCCATCCCTTCAGGTACTTCTCTACTAAAACCTCACCAATCTCACTCTGTGCAAAAGCCCTAACTATGTATTCCCTGAACTCTTCTTCATTCCAAGCAACAAAGGATCCCCTTCCACCTAGGTTGAAGCTAACTCTTACCATCACTGGGAAACCTATCTTCCGGGCCACTTTTACAGCTTCCTCAACGTTCTTAGCGGCTTTACTCGGTGGTATAGGGAGGCCGTTTTTAATCATAGTTTCCCTGAACTTTTCCCTATCCAGAGCCTTCTTTATTCCCTCCACGGGTGTTCCAAGAACTTTGATGTTGTATTCCTCTAAAATTCCGGAGTCATGTAAGGCCACGCCTAATGATAGAGCACTTTGGCCTCCGAAGCCCAGCAAAATCCCATCTGGGTTTTCCTTCTTTATGACTTTTTCAACAAATTTGAGATTCAGAGGAAGGAGATAAACCTTGTCTGCCATCTCATGGCTCGTTTGAATAGTTGCAACATTTGGGTTGATTAAAATGGTCTCTATCCCCTCTTCTTTTAAGGCTTTTAGAGCCTGACTTCCACTGTAATCGAATTCAGCAGCTTCTCCAATTTTTATTGCTCCGGAACCCAGAACAAGAACTTTAGAAACCATGAGCCTCACCCTTAATCATTTTTGAGAAAACATCAAAAATCCATGCTGAGTCCAAAGGGCCAGGGGATGCTTCGGGATGGAATTGGGTGGCAATTATTGGTTTGTGTGGATGGTAAATCCCCTCAACGCTTTTGTCATCTACGTTGACCATCCAGACTTTGAACTCGTTCAAACTTTGAGCTTTTACAGCGTATCCATGGTTTTGTGTGGTTACAAAAGCTTTTCCACTTTTTAGGTCTTTAACGGGTTTGTTAACTCCCCTATGTCCATATTTAAGCTTGTAGATCTCCGCCCCATCTGCTAAGGCCAGTATTTGGCTTCCTAGACAGATACCCATCGTTGGAACATTGTACTCGATAACCTCACGGGCTTTTTTTACTAGATCTTCGAGCAATTCAGGATTTCCAGGGCCGTTGCTGAATAAAATCCCATCTGCGTTGAACTCTTCTAAGACATCAATTGGGTCATAATGATAGGGAATTCTTATTACCTTAAATCCCCTTTTCAAAAGCTCCCTTAGAATCCCATATTTGATACCGCAATCAACTACAACAATACTCTTATTAGGGTTTGGGGGTTTATGGACGATTAACTCTTTTGGCGTGACCTTATCTATGAAATTCATTTCATCGTAGCTTAGTTTTTTCACCTTCTCCATAATCTCATCGAGGTCGTAATTTCCCACAATTAAAGCCCCCATCATGACGCCTCTTTCCCTTATTTTCTTCACTAATGCCCTAGTCTCGATTCCTTCTATTCCGGGAATACTCTCTTCTTTGAACCATTCATCCAGGCTTTTCTCGCTTGCCCAGTGATTGCTCCGCATGAGCTTTGAGATTACGAACCCCTCTACTTGGATTTCATCTGATTCATAGTGGAGGGGAACACCGTTCTCTTTTATTTCCCTGCTTGGAACTCCATAGTTTCCAATTAGTGGATAAGTCATGACCAAAATCTGGCCCTTGTAAGAAGGATCGGTTAACGACTCTGGATAACCCACCATTCCCGTTGTGAAAACCACTTCCCCGTATTTTATTCCTTCACTTCCAAAGCCTTTACCTTTAAACACACTTCCATCTTCCAAGATTAGATACGCGTTATTTGATTTTTTCATTAAACTACCTCCTTCAATTTGGAATGCTCCTCTTCTAGATTATTTTTTGCCATCCTGATATATTCCGCTACTTTTTCTGGATTTGGAGAGCCCATAGTGGGCTTTTTAATCCCTTCTTCCAGGGTGGATTTGATGCCGTACACTGCCTCGACTTTGGAGTAGATTTCTTCGACGCTCTGAGAGCTTTTTATTAGCTCTGCGATCTCTGTGTAAACTTCCCTGTAGGGTTTTCCGCTCTTCAGAGAGACCTTCTCGGCTATGTCAGTTGCCAAAATAGGGAAAATCTCTGCGTCGATCAATAACTTTTTCTTGTTTACCTCAATCTTTTTGAAGAAGTCTGAGAAAATTTTCAGTGTCTCCAGAGTTTTCTTCAAGATTATTAATGCATGCTTATTCGTTTCCTGCATGTCTAAGTTATATCCGGTCGGAAGTCCCTTCAGAGTTCCTAGCAAAGCTGTTAAGTGCCCAATGCTTTCAGAACCCCAGGCCCTGGCTATCTCCATGGTTACTGGATTCTTCTTTTGGGGCATCATGCTGCTTGTTGCTAGGTGCTCCTTGGGCAAGACCAGGTAATCAAACTGGGGTGTTGAGAAAATCACAATGTCCTCTGCTATCCGTGATAAAAATACGGATAGACTGACATCCATTGATAATGCTATACTGAGGAAATCCCTACTGCTTGTCGCTTTTATGGAGTTGATCACAATTCCACTAAAAAGTTCTTTGGCCAGAGTGTCCCTATCTAAAGGAACGCTCGTTCCAGCAACTGCTCCTCCCCCTAAAGGAGATTTATCAATTACCTTAAGGACAAAAAACAGGGCCTTTGTATAGTCGGCTAGGACCTCCTCTATATAGCAGAGGTAATGGGCAAACGTTGAAGGTTGCGCTGGCTGTAAATGGGTAAAAGCTGGCATTACTGTCCATAGATGTTTTTCTGCTTTATCTAGGAGGATTTTTCTCAGGTTTATCAACTCTTTTAGCTGTTCAATTATGAGTTTCTTTGTTTTTAATCTCAAAGCCGCTGAGACATGGTCGTTCCTGCTTTTCCCTAGGGCCAAATATCCTTCATCCTCTCCTACTACTTCCTTCAGGTAAATTTCAATCGCCTCATGTACATCTTCGGCATTAATAGAAAACAATGGTAAGGGATCTTGGAGGAGGCTGTTTAGTTCACTTAGTATCTTGTCTCCCTTCTCTGCTGGAATTAAATTTTGGGCGATCAGAACCTTCACATGGGCAATTAAGCTTTCGATAACTTCGCTGACTATTTCTTTATCTTCTTCCATTGAGGAGGTGTAGGCCAAGATATTAAGATCAGCATCGCCCAGTAGACTCTTCCTGTACATAGCACCACCTAACTAATGGCCTTCTTTGCGGTTACTGGCTCTGTGGGTGTGTACGCCGGATCCAGTTTGCTTTTTGAACTATACGCTAAAACACTCTGCAGTCCAAAGAGCTCAATAAAGCCAACCGCAAGCTTCTGGTCAAAGGTGCTGAACTTTTCGTACGTTGCAAGCTTTGTATCGTAAAGTGCATTTTCAGAGGTCCTCCCAACTACGCTAACGTTCCCTTTGTAGAACTTTACCTTAACAGATCCATTAATATCTGCTTCAACTTTATCTATGAATGCATCTAAAGCCTCCTTGAGTGGCTCAAACCAGAGGCCGTTGTAGATAAGCCATGCCCACTTTGAATCAATGATCTCCTTAAATTCGAGAACCCATTTTGTGAGAATTAGCTTTTCTAAATCCTTGTGAGCCTTTATTAGGGTTATTGCTGCTGGGGCTTCGTAAACTTCCCTGCTCTTTATTCCTACAGTCCTGTCCTCAATGTGATCTATCCTGCCAACCCCATGCTTTCCTGCGATGGAGTTTAAAGTTTCTATGAGTTCGACGGGGTCCATTTCTTTTCCATTTAACCCTATAGGGACTCCCTCCGCGAAGTCTATCGTAACATATTCTGGCTTTTCTGGAGTCTTTTCTGGAGAGAGAGTCCATTCAAAAACTTCTTCTGGGGGCTCTTCAAAAGGATCTTCCAAGATTCCTCCTTCTATTGAGCGTCCCCAAAGATTCTCATCAATGCTGTAGATTTTGTCTTTAACAGGTATTCCTTTTTTCTTTGCATATTCCATCTCCCAGTCCCTTGTAAGGTTAAGCTCCCTAACTGGGGCAATTATCTTAATCTCTGGATAGAGGGCTTTAACTGCTAAATCAAACCTAACTTGGTCATTTCCTTTTCCAGTGCAGCCATGAGCTACCGCATCGGCATTCTCTTTTTTAGCTATCTCAACAAGTTTCTCAGCTATTAAAGGCCTAGCTAATGCTGTGGCTAGTGGATAAGATCCTTCATAAAGTGCATTTGCCTTTATCGCTTTGAAGATGTATTTTTCGACAAATTCTTTCTTTGCATCTATGGTATAGTGTTTTAGGGCACCAAGTTTGAGTGCCTTTTCTTCGATCTTTTCAAAGTTATCTTTTTGGCCCACGTCTACGGTAACTGTAATTACTTCTGCATTCATTTTTTCCTGCATCATTTTCAAGATGATTGATGTATCCAGACCTCCTGAGTAGGCTAAAACTATCTTCATGCAGATCACCAGAGTTGGGATAAAAAGAACGTTTTTATATTTTTTGTAACTAATATCTTAAAATTAACAAAATACGTTACATATATAACAACTTTGAGAATCGATAAGGTGGGGAATTATGCCGGAGTATTGGAAATAAAGGTAAAGCAATAATTGGAGGTTATTTTAAAGTCCTTCTCATCTTCAGGATGATATCTTCCAGTATTTGGTATGCTTTTGGAGCGTTTTTACGATCAAGAACAAATATGGTGTCTTTGTGGCATGAGATCACCTGAGTTATGTTTACTCCATTTGATGAAAGGGTTGAGGTCATAACGGCCATGATTCCGGGGGTCTCAATTATCTCTTCTGGGCTTATCAATATTATGGCGGTTTGCTCTTCAATTAACTCAACTATCTCTTCCGGTCTTATGAGCTCAAGTACCTTTTCCTTCTCTTCACTTGAGAGAACCAGTGTGAATGTATCAACACCTTGGGTAAGCTGGAAGAATCGGGCCTCCTCCATCACCTTAGAGAGTCGCTCAATTTTTCTCAAGACAGCCTGCTTGTTGGCAGTTATTACTGTTAAGTCGGATTGGAGTTCAATAACAGTTTTTGCCACCACACTCCTGATTTTATTTTCGAAGAGTGCTCTCTCTTTTCTGAGTTCTTCTCCTATCCTTATCAGGGCCATCTTCACAGCTCCGGTTGATGTCTTGATGTTTTTCTTCTCCAATTCTTTTAAAATAACCCTTGCTAAAGCGCTGTAGTTTATAACATCTAAAATTAAGCACTCCTTAATTGCTGGGCGAGAGAGAACGATGTCTTTTACAGTCTTTGCAACGCTAATTTTTTCTTCCGCCATTATCTCACCTAAAAAGAATACTCACTCTAAATATATAACTTTTTATGATGTATGGCACTTTGTTGTAAAAGTCTTAAAGGAATAGCGATCATTTATAGGGGAGATTCTTGGGGTAGAGGGCTTAACGATGCACTTATAGAGAAGATTGAGGGCAAAATAGAAGTAGGGGTCGGCATTGAGTATCCAAGCAATCCAACGCCAGCAGACTGGTCACCATACATAGCCAAGCTCGAAGATGGAGTTAAGGAGCTCATCAGCAAATATGGAAAGGATAATGTTGGGGTTTGGGCAGTTGGATGGGACGAAGTTGCGACGCTATTGACCCAAATTCCGGATGATTCAGTTCTCCTCCAAGTTAAGTGGATTGGTACATACCCACTCGTCGGAAACCAAAAGATAATTGAAGAGGCCAAGGACAAAGCAGTAAAGGTTGGATTGTTCTCAACCCAGTTCTATTCAGAAAGTGATGAAACTGCAAAGTTGAAGGAGAAGTTTAAGGCAAAGTTTGGTGCAGAACCGGATCAACACGGATTGAATGCTTATGGTGCTACATGGGTGGTTGCATTAGCCTATGTTGAGGTACTTAAGGAGAAATGAAGCTACAACCCAGATTTGATGGTTCGAAAGATTAAGGAAGTCCTTGAGAAGTACAACAGTGCTGTCTATGGTGTTAGGCCAGTAACTGGAACTATAGAGCTTGACGAGTGGAACGACAGGGTGAGCGGTAACTATGCAATCTACAAGTTTACAGAAAGCGGGTTGAACATGATTGGAATATGAAAGTCAGACACTGGTAAAATCGAGTGGTTCGAGAAGCCTTGATTTTTCTTTCTTCCTTTCTTTTAAAATATTTTACGGGGTGTTTTCTATGGTGTTGCCCAGAACTGAGAACCTTTCAAAGTCATTTGGTGCTGTAAAGGCTTTGGATAATGCTAGTATAACCGTTGATGAACACAGGCTCACGCTCATCATAGGTCCAAATGGTAGTGGAAAATCAACATTCCTAAAGACCCTCTTTGGACTGGCGACAATCTATTCAGGCAAAATATACTACAAGGGTGAAGAGATTATCAACGTTCCATCATATCAGAAAACTCGTCTTGGGATAGTTTATCTCCCTCAGACAAACAGCGTTTTTGCAAACTTAACTGTAGAGGAGAACCTCAAGAGGGCCGGATACACAGTTCCAGATGAAGAAGTTAAAGATAGGATAGATTTGGTATTAAATGTCTTTCCAGAGATAAAAGAATTGTTTAAGAGAAAAGCGAGACTTTGAGTGGTGGACATGGAGTGGCATTAGGATCAGGAATAGCAGCAATGGCTGGAGCATTGTACGGATTTTATTCAGCAAACATCATAGGGAGTGCATTTACAAGGGTTGAGTGGATTTTCTATCCGTTCCTTGTGATACTCCTAGGTGGAAAAGGAAACAACAGGGGAGTTGTCCCTGGAACATTCGCCTCCATTCTCATGAAAATGCTCATAGGAGCATACAAGTTCCAAATAAAGGCATTCTTACACTTACCGTTTGAGGCGGTATGGCTTGAATACATCCTTTTCGGGGTATTGGCATTGGTGGTGATTTATCACAGACCGGAGGGGATCCTTAAGGAAGAGCCCATAATAACAGAGCCCATAAAAAAGCTGAAGAAGGCAAAGGCTTGACTTTTCTTCTTTCTTTTTGGTGGTGTGAATGTTAATTTATCACAAAACACCGGACTTTAAGCGAGTTTGTTATAGCCAGCGCTGGAAATCTCACTATGGTCTCAAGGTGCCTCCAGAGTCTGTTCTTGAGGAAGGGTATACCCCTTTTTGACTTCTACAGCGTTTTCAAGAACTTCAATGGCGAGTCTTATAACCTCATCAAGGTTTTTAGCATTGACGCTGGCACTTTCAATGGCCTTTTTGTTGTTTCCAACAGCTATGCTTACGTTGGCTCTTTCAAACATTGGAACGTCGTTGCTTCCGTCTCCAATAACTAAAACAAAGCTCTTTTCTGCTAAGAATCTGTCCACGATTTCATCCTTGCTCCTGAAAGATATATAAACCCCACAGACTTTCTCATTCTTGAAAAGCAACTTATTCGCAATGAGCATATTTGCGTTAGTATAAGTTAGGGCTTTTTTGATAACTTCTTTAAAACTTCCGCTCACTAAAACTACGTAAAAGCCTTCACTCTTCAAGAGCTCGACTAATTCTCTCGCTTGAGGCTGGAACTCGAGCTTTTGAGCGGCTTTTAAAATTAACTTTTTGTCAATCCCTTTTATGAGCTCTGCCCTTTTCATAAAGCTTTCAAACCAGTCAATTTCCCCCCTAAGCCCTTTGTAAAGTAGTTTCCGTATTTTATATCCCCTTTCGACATAGTTTGCTATCTCATCCCAAAACTCAAAGTCTGTTAACGTTCCTTCAACGTCTATAAATGCTATTCTTTCCATTTTTGACACTCCCTTTTTTGAAATCCTTTGTGATAAAAAGTTTTTCAAAGAAAAAATGTCATTTAGACGAATTTGTCAATTCCAATCATTCTTTGTTTAACACCATGTAAAATCTTTTGTAGCCCCCCTCAATTTCATGTTCAAACTTCTCTCTAAGCTTCTCAACGTTAAATTCTCCTTTTCCAACGAATCTGAGGAATTCCTCGATTTTGTCCTTTGAGAACTCTAAAATCTCGTCAATGAACTCTGATGAGTCATTCAATACAGCTTTTGCGTAAGTGATCAAATACTCAAAGGATGTGCCTCCAAAATTCTCAACTCCTTCAAATTTCAAGAGAAAGCTTAGGAATGAGATGCCAATGAAGTATGGGATTCCAATGACAACTTTCATCATTTCATCGTGAGTTTTTGCATCTGTGACAAAAATCTTTGCTTTAAATTCCTTGAAAAGATTTATTACCGGATTTATATCTTCTTCTCTCCCCTCAACTGGAATCACTATAAGCCTTCTCCCTTCGAAGCTCTTAGCTCCAGCACCAAACATCGGGTGAGCGCTGCAAACCTTAACGCTCTCTGGAAATCTTTTGTAAATTTCTATCACATCTCTCTTAAATGTTGAGATGTCAAAAATAACCTTTCCTTCGCTTTTTTTACTCAATTTTGCAAGCGTTTCTAAAACTTGGGGTGCCTCTTCGAGAGAATTAGCAACAATAGTCACATCTGCCCACTTAAAAAGCTCCTCTATTGAGCTAAACAGCTTAAACTCAATCTTCTTTGCATGCCTCGAGTAAATTCCAACTTCATGCCTTGTGCTGAACTCTTTAGCAAGTAACTCCCCTATTTTTCCATAGCCGATTATTCCGATGCGCATAACTTAACCTCCTTAATTATTTTGAGCCCTTCTTCAAGCTTTGAACTTACTAATGAAATTCTGATGAAATCTCTATAATCTCCAAAGGCTATTCCCGGAAAAACGGAAACACCCTTTTCCAAAAGCTTCTCGGCAAAGCTAAGCCCATCAACCCCTGTTTTAACGAAGAGGTAAAACGCTCCATCGGGCTCGTAAAATTCAAATGTCCCCTTCAGTATTCTTGAAGCAAGTCTTGCTCTCTTCTCGTAGATTTTGACAATCCTATCTTTGATCTCTTCTCTAATTTCCAACGCTTTAACTCCAGCCCTTTGAATGAAGATTGGAAGACAAGTTGTTGTTGCCTCAAGAAACTTCTGCATAGCTTTAATATCTTCTCTTTGTGCTATTGCATAACCTAATCTAAATCCCGTCATCGAAAATAGTTTTGAGAAACTTTTAACGGTTATAACATTCTCATAAAGTTCTCTAGGTGAAGTGAAAGGCTTAAAAGTTATGTCTGAGTAACTCTCGTCCGAAAGAACTTTAACTTTCTCCTCTTCGGCTCTTTCAAGAATTTCTCTGAGTTTATCTTTTGGAAGAATTTTCCCCGTAGGATTGTTTGGGTAATTTAAGATCAAGAGATCAATTCCCAACCTATCTATCCTCGGCTCCCAGCCTTCTTCAAAGGAAGTTTTGAAAATTTTGACATCTTTTCCAAACTCCCTGGCTATGCTCTCATAGGCCTGCCAGTGGGGGGAGATTATACCAACCTGCTTAGCCCTTAAAATTTGCGAAGCGATTAAAATCTTCGAGCCGTTCCCTACTATTATATCATCCTTCCCAACACCCTCAACCTCTGCTATCTTCTCCCTGAGCTCTTCCAATCCGGGGGTTTTCGTATAGCCCGTTTCACCCCTTCTTAAAGAACCCACTGCCTCTTCTATTATCCTTTTATCCACACTTATATCCGGCTGACCCACATCCAGCCTTATCCTGGGCTTGAGGGAGGAGGTTTTGTTAAAAAACTCATACACGTTGAACATCCCTGCAAGCCTCCAGTATCTTCTCAAAAACCTCTTTAAACCTGTCGGCTCTCTTGAGTAATTCCTCCTCTCTTTTCTCATCCCTTATGGGCAAACCCAGCTCCCTCTTTATTTTCCCAATCTCCGTGACAACCCTGACCCTCTCCTCCAAGAGCTCGGCTATTTGTTTATCAATCTCATCTATCTCTTTCCTAAGCTCATGAATCCTTTCCAACCCAACCACCTCAGCAAATGGTCTGCCAGAACAAAAGCCATCATGGCTTCAACAACAGGCAAAGCCTTTGGGACTATGCAGGAATCAAACCTCCCGGTGAGCTTTATTTCGATCTCCTCCATCCTCACTACATCAACTGTTCTCTGGGGCTTGTAAATTGAAGGGACTGGCTTAAAGGCAATCCTCGCAACTATAGGCATTCCGTTGCTTATCCCGCCCAAAATGCCGCCGCAGTTGTTGGTCTTCGTCATGATTTTCCCGTCTTTGATAACAAAGGAATCGTTTGCTTCACTTCCCCTAAGCTCGGCTATTCTAAATCCCAGACCAAATTCAACTCCTTTCACAGCTGGAATTGCGAAGAAGGCTTTGGCCAACTCTCCCTCTAAGTCTTCGTCGTAAGGACCGCCGATGCCGGGGGGGACGTTTATAGCAATAACTTCCACAACGCCCCCAACGCTGTCTCCTTCATTCCTTGCCCTTTCCATTTCTTCGAGCATTTTTTGGAAAGCTTCCTCATCCGGACAAAGTTTTGAGCTAAAGATTTCTTCGACACTCAAATCCTTTGCCTTTACATTTCCAATGGATTTTATGTAGGCTTTCACCCCTATCCCGGCTTTTGATAAAATTTCCTTCGCGAAGTAGCCGGCTATCACCATCCCCGCCGTCAATCTGCCGGAGAAAAATCCCCCGCCCCTGTAATCGTTAAATCCAAAATACCTGATTCCGGCAGTATAATCACCGTGCCCGGGCCTTGGGGTGTTTTTTATTTTTTCGTAATAAGAGGAATCAACATCCCGGTTCTCAATGATTACGGCTATGGGCGAGCCAGTTGTAAAACCGTTGAAAACGCCCGAGAGAATCACCGGCTCGTCCTTCTCTTTCCTCTTGGTTGAGAACCTCTCAATACCCCTTCTCCTCTCAAGTTCGGCCTTCATCTTTCCAATATCAACTTTAATCCCCGGTGGAACTCCCTCAACCAAGACGCCGAGGGCCTTTCCATGGCTCTCGCCGAAGAGCGAAAACCTAAGCATTTTTCCCATCATCGCCAATCAACCCCTTTAAATCCTCAAAGAACTTCGGGTAAGACTTTTTGACGCATCTCTCGTTCAGGATGAGGCTTCTTCCCCTTGCACCCAGGGCGGCAATTGTCAGCGCCATCGCAATCCTGTGGTCATTTTGTGGATTTAATACAGCGCCTCTAAGCTCGCTCTTGCTTATCATTAGACCATCGTCGAGCTCTTTTAATTTTGCACCCATCTTTGTCAGATTTAGGGCCATAGCTCTCACCCTGTCGCTCTCTTTGTAGTGCAAATGTTTCGCCCTCAAAACCGTCCTTCCTTCGGAGTAAGCCCCTAAAACCGCCAAGATGGGGAAGAGGTCGGGAAAGTCCCTGCAGTCAACTTCCTGACCGACCAGCTCGTCCCTTTCAACCTCAACGTAACCTCGGGCAACTTTCACTTTGGCCCCAAAATCCCTCAGGAGGTCAAGGATAGCCTTATCGGGCTGAACGTCATCTCTATCAAGTCCTTCAACTCTAATTTTACCGAATATCGCCCCGGCCACCAAAAAGAATGATGCCGATGAATAATCACCAGGAACCGAGAAATGTCTGGCCTTTATTCCCTGGATAACGTGGAACACTCTACCGTCCCTTCTAACCTTAACGTTGGCCCGCTTTAGTGTTCTGAGCGTCACCTCAATGTAGGGTTTTGAGACGGGGTTTAGAACTTCTATGCTGAGCCCAATCCTGGCCCCCAAAAGGAGAAGGGCGGTGATGAACTGTGACGAAATGCTCCCATCAACCCTCACGTAATCCCTTTTTATTTCTCCACCAAAAACCCTCACCGGCAAAAAACCACTTGATTTAGTTTTAGTTTTTACTCCCAAATCGTTCAGAGCTTTGAGCAAAGGGCCCATGGGGCGCCTTCTTAAGGATCCCTCTCCATCTATCACGCTTTCTCCATTCGCCAGGGCACTGATCCCTATGGATAACCTCGCGGTTGTTCCCGATTCAAGGGCGTTGACCTCAGCCGGCTTGACTTTCCCCGAACTTTCTACAAGGTTCCATCCTGCCTCTGCTCCAAACTTCCTTATGGCGTTTAGCGTTGCGAGAGTATCCCTGCATATCAGCGGGTTCTCTATTTTTGTTTCCCCTTCCGAAAGCAATCCCAGAAACAGTGACCTATGGGTATAGCTCTTTGAGGGGGGAGCCCTGATTTTTCCGTCTATGGTTTCTATCGGCGTGATCTCTATCATCGGCTCACCTCAGCGTTGTTATTAAGACCTCCCCATGATCCTCCCAAACATCCGCGACTTTTTCGGGCTCCTCAGTTATGGCAAACATTGCGGGACCTTTCCCAGAAAGTCCGGCAATTGCTCCGGCTTCCAGGGCTTTGGCAACGGGCTCGAGGTCGTACCCCAAGAAAGATCCATAAATCAGTCCGTTCAAAACCAGGGCTTTTTCCCACTCCCCAATTAATGCCAGCCTAAAAGCTTCCTCAACGTATGGGGCGAGGACTTTGAAGTTTTTGTTCTTTAAACTTGACGTCAGAACGGTTTCTTTGGGAATCAGCAAAACCACGGATTTTTTCTCGACTTCTTCTCTTTTCAGGAGTTCGAGCTTTCGATTGTCCGTCAGGCATAGATCCCCGAAATAGGAAGCACAGGCATCATCAAACGCCCCCGTTAAAGTTACACCGGCCCTCCTGGCAGCTTCAACGCCGAGCTTAACAACCTCAATATCGGGCAGCTCAATTTTAAGCTCCCCCAAAATCGCCCCTGTCAAAGCGTTAGCCACGGCTGAACTGCTCTTTAACCCCTTCCCCACCGGTATTTCTGAGTCTATTCTAACCTTAACACCGAAATCCAAACCGAATTTATCTTTGATCGTCTCCACAACTGCTTTAACAAGTGAAAAATCCTCAAATCTCTCCTTTCTAACCCGGATTTCACCGCCAACCCCTTCATCGGTCAGCTTAACCTTGGCACTGACCCTTAAATCTATCCCAATCGCGCCCCCCTTTCCAGTGGCAAAGGCATTGACCACAGTTACCGCACTATTGCACATTTTTAAGCACCTCAAGGGCAACATTACGCATGAATTCAACGTCTGGTTTTATTCCGGTCCATAGCCTGAAGCTCTCGGCTCCCTGGTATACCAGCATCCACAATCCGTCAATGGTCAAACAGCCGGCTTCTCTTGCTTCCCTTAACAGTCTGGTTTCCAGGGGGGAGTAGACGATATCAAAGACAACCTGGTTTTTCCTCAAAAGTTCCCCGGGAATGGGACTCCTATCCTCGTTCATCCCAAGGGGTGTGGCATTTATCACGATATCTGCCCAGCTCGAGTAGTATTCCAGTCTCCCCTTGCTCAGCTTCTCCCCTTTGACACCGAACTTTTCAAGCTCTTTCGCTTTCCTCTCCATTCTGTTAAGCACCACAACTTCCGTTAGCTTTGAGAGAGTATAAGCTATTGCCCTCCCTGCCCCTCCAGCTCCCAAAACTAAGATGCGCTTGTTCTTAATTTCCACAAAGCGCTTTAGGGCTTTTAATGCCCCGATGCCATCTGTGTTGTATCCAACGAACTTCCCCTCTCTATTCACTATTGTGTTCACGCTCCCAATCACCTTGGCATCGTCGGAAATTCCATCCAAAAACTCCAGAATTTGCCCTTTGTAGGGCATCGTAACGTTTAGTCCCTGAATCCCCAAAGCCCTTGCCCCTTTAACCGCCGACTCTAAATCATCAACTTCAAAGGGCATATAAACAGCGTTGATTTTGTGTTCCTTGAATAAGGCGTTGTGAATTGCCGGACTCAGGGAGTGCTCAACGGGCTTTCCGATTAATCCATAAAGTTTGGTGTTAATCATCCCCACCACCTATCATCTCCGAGAGAAGCCTCATTTCTTCAACGCTCAGCTGTCCGGGTGCGGCTGCCTCGCCCAGAGAGGCGTACGTAAAAGGGCTTAAAACCAAGCTAAAGATCCGTGAAATCTTTCCCTTTTCACCCATGCAGAAGGCGATGAGGTTTTTTTCGTATTCGTAGAGCCTCACAACCTTTATGTTATCGATGTAGTGCCCCGCAAAGGTTACTATTTTTATGATATCTCCCTTGAGCTCTCTCATTTCATCCAACAGTGCTTTGAGTCTTTTGAAGCTCGGGGTTCTCTCAAAATCGTGGTATGAAACGATGATCCCAACTCCCATCTTCCCTGCCAGTTCAATAACATCCCTCACGATGCCTGATTTAAACTCAACATCAACGAACGCCGGTTTTATGTCCATTAACTCCTTGAAGAGCACCAGCCTCTCTTCATTATCGATCTCTCTGAACCCTCCCTCTTCCTTTGAGCGCACGGTGATTATAAGCCTCTCAGAGAAGGGCGCAAGTTTTTCAATTCCTTCAGGGCTTTTCAGGGCATCGACTCTGAGCTCATAGAGGTCAGCCGTACCGGTTTCGATGAGTCTAATTGCTTCATCGATGCTTTCTGCTTTAATTGTGCCCGCTATCATCCCTCATCACCTCAAGAACGGCTGAAGCTGTTTTCTCATCAACTTCCATTACGGCAACTTTTCCGATGTCCTCCGGAAGGACGAAAACCAATCTCCCATACCAGGCTTTTTTGTCCATTTTCATGACTTTCAGAAGTTCTTTTGGTTCAAAGCTGTGCTTCTTTGGGAGATTAAATCTGTCCAACAACTCTTCGACTTTTCCAGAATCGAAGCCGTTGATTTTTTCCGCTATCAGTGCACTTGCCATCAAGCCGATGGAGACAGCAAAGCCATGCTTTATCCTGTAACCCGAAACCTTTTCTATCGCATGCCCAACGGTGTGACCGAGATTCAAAATTCTCCTCCTTCCCCTTTCCCTCGTATCCTTCTCAACGATTCTTAGCTTCACGTTTATGCATTCCCCAATTAACCCTTCATCGATTCCTCCAAAGGATTTGAGCTTCCTGTAAACCCCCGGATCAAGGATTCCGTACTTGACGACTTCACCGAGTCCGTTCAGGATTTCAACCTCCGGGAGAGTTTTCAGTGTTTCCGGGTCGATTATAATGAATTCTGGAAGATAGAATGTTCCGATGATGTTTTTGCCCTCGAAATTTATCCCCGTCTTTCCACCTATGGCGGCATCAACCTGAGCTAAGAGCGTTGTGGGAATCAGACCCAGATACGTTCCCCTCATAAAGGTAGAGGCGACGAAAGCCGCCAGATCAGTTACAACTCCGCCTCCAAGCCCAATTATCAAGGACTTTCTTGTGAAACCAATCTCAAGTAGCTCTTTCCATATCTGCCGGGCGGTTTCAAGACTTTTGAATTCCTCGCCATCGGGAATAACGATTGGAGTAGCACTTACTTGCTCCAGGATTTTCCCAAGCCAGAGCTTTTCAAGGGTTGTATTCGTTATTACCGCTGTTTTATGGGGGGAAAGCTCATCGACGAAACTTTTCAGCTTCTTAATGCTGCCTTTCCCGATTACAACCCCCATTTTCTCAGATCCTCCATGAGCCCTTTGAATCCATCAAAGTCCAGCTGTTGCTTTGAGTCCGAGAGCGCCTTTTCGGGCTCCGGGTGAACCTCGACCATAACTCCATCCGCCCCTACAGCAAGGGCAGCTCTGGCTAAAGGCTTAACCAAACTCCTCCTTCCGGCTGCGTGAGAGGGGTCAACTATTATCGGAAGATGGGACAGCTCTTTAACGACCGGAACCGCTGAGATGTCGAGGGTGAAGCGCGTTGAGGTTTCAAACGTTCTAATGCCCCTTTCACAGAGGATTACATTTTCATTTCCCCCGGATAAGATGTATTCCGCCGAATAGAGCCACTCCTGAATCGTGCTGGCAAATCCCCTCTTTAGAATAACGGGCCTGTCCGTTTTGCCGACTTCCCTGAGGAGATCAAAGTTCTGAGCATTTCTCGTCCCGATTTGGAGGATATCAACATATTTGGACACGAGCTCAACCTTCCTTGTATCCATTACCTCGCTGACCGTGACCAACCCGAACTCCTCTCCGGCTTTTTTGAGCCATCTCAGGGCTTTCTCCCCATGCCCCTGGAAAGAGTAGGGGCTTGTGCGGGGCTTAAAAGCTCCACCCCTTAGGACCTTGACCCCAAGCTCACTCAAAAATTCCGCGGTTTTCATTATCTGCTCCTCTGTTTCAACGGAACACGGGCCTGCTATTACCGTAAACCCCTTTCCGAATTCAACCCCCTTAACCTTAACAACGGTTTTAGCTTTGTACTCCCTGCTGAATTTAAACATTAAATCACCTCCCAACTGCCTCAGCTACCCTCTTCACAACTTTTTCCGCACTTAAGCCGTAGAAGTCCAGTAACGTTAGGTAGCTCCTCGAGCTTCTTCCAAAGTCCCTTGTTCCAATCCTGATGACTCTTTTTGGCATCTTCTCACCCAAAACCTCTGCCACAGCTCCCCCAAGCCCTCCAAAAATGCTGTGCTCTTCCAGCGTGACTATTAAGTTGGCCTTTTTTGCTATTTTGAGAAGCGTCCCCTCGTCCATGGGCTTTATCGTGTGAAAATCCGCCACCCCAACGCTCAGATCCCTGAGCCTTTCAGCGGCTTCCAAGGCTATCGGGACCATGGGTCCACAGGCAATTAAAAAAATGTCCTCCCCTTCCCTCAAGATTTCTGCCTTTCCGATTTCAAGTTCTTCATCGTCATAAACCCTTACAGCGTGATCCCTTCCCAGGCGCATGTAAAAGGGCCCCTCATTTTCAATAATCTGCCGGAGTAACGTCCTGGTTGCATAAGCATCCGCCGGCACAATAACCCCCATGTTCGGTAGAGTCCTCATTAAAGCTATGTCCTCCAAGCATTGATGCGATGAGCCGTCCATGAAGTCCGAAAACCCCGAGTGGGTTGTAACGATCTTTACGTTCAGATTGTCCCTTGCTATGGTGTTTCTTATCTGCTCCCAAGCCCTCATCATGAAGGCTGCAAAAGCGGAGGCCACTGGAACCCTGCCTGCTATCGCAAAGCCGGCAGCCGTTGAAACTAAATCCTGCTCGCTTATGCCGAGTTGGAAGAACCTATCTGGGAACGTTTTTTCAAAGTATATCGTTTTCGTTGAGCTCTTTACATCCGCATCAAGGACCACGACGTTTTCGTTCTCTTTTCCTATTTCAACCAGGGCTCTTCCAAAGGCCTCCCTGAAGCTTTCGATGGTTTTACCTACCATCAATTCCCACCGCCTTCGCCTTTGCTATTATCGCCTTCGGTTTTCCCTTTACTTCATCAAGCTCGAACAGTAACTCAAGGATTTTCCCAGCTCTGTTTTCAACTTCAAACACTTCCCAGCCAAAGGCTTCCCACTTCTCCCTCAGGGGCTCTTTTGACATGGTTTCCTCCGTTTTTCCGGTAAGCTGTCTGAAATTCCTGTCAATGATTGCTATGATATTGTCAAGGTTATAATGCGAAGAGGTCATCGCCGCTTCCCAGATCTGCCCCTCGTCAAGCTCTCCATCGCCCAAAATCACGTAGATTTTCCTTTCCCTCCTCGATGCCAGTGCTATTCCATTAGCAATCGACAGCCCCTGTCCCAACGAACCGCTTGAGACCTCAACGAAGGTCAAACCCCTGGTGACGTGGCTTGGTAGTCCATTTATATCTGCAAAACTCCAAAGTTCCTCATCACTTAAAAAGCCAAGCTCTGAGAGTATTACGTAGAACGCCGGCGCCGAATGTCCTTTGCTCAGTATTACCACATCATTTTCTCCCTTCTTTGCCATCACCGCCTTTAGGATCTCAAGGCATGTTATGGAAGAGCCGAGGTGGAAGTTGTTCACTTCCGAGAGCATTTCCCTGAGCTTATATTGTAGGGATGAGCTCATTCCACCACCCCAAGAATTTTTAGAACGAGCTTCCCATGCTCCGTCAATTCCACGGGCTTTGGAATGTTCTTTTCGCCGTAGTCTATCAGTCCGAGCTCTTTTAGAATCCTGGCGTTGAGCTTTAACGTAGAGATGGGCTTTCCGGTGCTCCTGCTTATATCCTCCAAAAGGGCATTCAGGGAGCGATGCTTCCCGTTTATTCTCTGTAAAATCAATACCTGATTTCCATTCAAAGCCCTTAAGAAGAGCCTTCTGACCACAATTAACCCATCTCTTTTAATCTCCACGTTTTGGGTTACGGATATTGGCAGGGCATCACCCATTGGCGGGACATCACCATCACCGGACTTTACAGTGTAAAATTAGTATTTAAACCTTTGGCCAGGGTAAGCTGTCCAAGTTGTGTATTTACCACACCATAGGAGATTCACCTGCTACATTTCTTTGTCCCGGAAGAATGTAAATTAAAAAAGCGGGAGTTATCTAAAGGGAGGAATCCCGGATTTTGAACCACTGGGTTCTTTTTAGGTTGACGGGATTGTTACAGGGGTTTTCCTCGGGAGAACGTGGATATTGTTGTAAATATCGTCGATGTTATCATTAGTATAAAAAGCTCGGATTTCCCATGAAGGGCTTTATACTCCGCGCTTGCCTTAGGCTGCGACGTTCTGACTGTAATGGTTCTGAGAATGCTCAAGGATGAGAGACGGGTTTCTCATATTTTACGATCACAAAGATATGATGAACCTGATAACCTGCTATAGAGCAGGAGATTCATAGGTTATTATGTAATGATGCTTGAGCAGGATGGTTTTCAAGAGCGGGACTTATGTCAAGAGGTATTGAATCGATACCCCGGAAATTCAAAAGGACCCCAAAACAAGCTCACCAGATAACGAGCGGTTTTGTGCCTGAAGTATGATAACATCGGTTTCGCGGGGTTTGATTTTTTGCAGACGAGATGAAGACTTACTTGACCAAAAAGGATAGGTTAACCTGTCTAAATGCTTAAAAATAGTTCTACTTTCATTTAAATGGTGATTGCCGTGAAGGGTGATGGTTTTTGGATTAAGCAGGGCTATTAAAAAGTCCAAAAAGTTCAACAAAAACGCCATCATAGCAGAGATTAAAGTCTATCACCCACAATATGGAGACCTCCTCAGGGGGAGAGATCCCCTGGAGATTCTGAGGACATACGAAAGGGCAGGGGTTGCTGGAATCTCTTACATCACGGACAGGAGATTCTTTAAGGGGGACTTTGGGTTCTTTAAAGAGTTATGCATGGAAAGTGAGCTTCCAGTCCTGAGAAAGGATTTCATAACTGACAGGAAAGAGATAGAGAGAACCGCGGAAGTCGGGGCTTCGGCGATTCTACTCATTACAAGGATTCTCGGGGAAAAGACTGCTGAATTCGTTGATTATGCCTTGGAACATGGACTCGACACACTTGTTGAGGTCCATAGTATCGAAGAGGCGAGGATAGCAAACGAAACCAACACGACTATGATAGGGATAAACAATAGGGATATAGCGATCCTTGAAAGGGATGACGGGAACGTTGAGCTTACGGAGCGGCTGTGCAGACACGTGAGAGGGGACGTTGTGAGAGTCAGCGAGAGCGGAATAAGAAGTATTGATGATCTTAAGCGGGCATTAAAGTGCACAGATGCGGCCTTAATCGGAACAGCCTTCATGATGGCTGAAAACACCGAGGAGTTTGTTAGGGCATTTGTGGAGGCGGGAAGATGATTGAAGAAGTCATTAAAGGCCTTGATTTTGAAAAAGCCTACGAGTTATCCCGAAGCTTACCTGAGCTTGATGAGATACAGATAGCAGCCATACTTGGGGCGATGGAAGGTAAGGGATATGATGCGGAGATTATAGCAGGATTTGCCAAAGGAATTGCAGAGAAATCAAGGATTGACCTTGGCAGAGTTGCTGATACCTGCGGGACCGGTGGCGATGGTTCCGCCACGATAAATGTAAGCACCGCCGTTGCCTTGGCCCTTTCCACAATTCATCCTGTGGCAAAGCATGGTAACAGGGCCATAAGCTCTAATAGCGGTTCTGCAGACGTTCTTGAGGCGATGGGCATCAACATCGAGATGAATGAGAGCGTGGCGAAAAAGATGATTAAAGATGTCGGTTTCGCCTTTCTCTTCGCTCCGCTCTATCACAAAAGCTTTGCGAGGGTTGTTTCTGTTAGAAGGAAGCTCGGAATCAGGACGATATTCAACATCCTCGGACCTTTAACCAATCCTGCAAATCCCAAGGTGCAGATCGTTGGTGTTGCGAATGAGGGCTTGCTTTCAAAGGTTGCAGAGGCCCTTTCACTGCTCAACAGGAGGGCTCTGGTCGTTCACGGAAGCGGTATGGATGAGGTAAGCCCCTCGAATAAAACAACAGCTTTACTGGTAGATAAAGATAGCATTGAAAGGATCATACTGCTGCCAGAAGATTTTGGGGTTAAGAGAACAAAGGTCATCCCATGCTATGGCAAAGAGGAGTCAGCAGAGAGGATCAGGGCAGTTTTCAACGGCAAAGGTTACGAGGAGGACCGAACGTTCATAGGCATCAACTTCGCCGCAGCCCTTTACGCCATTGGCCACGAAGACCTGAAGGAGAACATGGAGATTTTTAAGGAAAAGCTTGAAAGTGGAGCTTTTTCAAAAAAGCTGGAGGAGATTGCATGCAAAAGCACGAGTATGTCAGTCCGGTGAAGCTCTACGCTGTCATCAGGGATGAAAGCTATCCCTTCATCCTTGAATCTGCCGAAAAGGGTGGTAGGGCGAGATACACATACATCTCCTTCAACCCACTTTACACTGTGAAGGTGGGTAGCAGAACAGAGGTGGATGATAGTGTTGTTTCAAAAATCTCTGATCCCTTTGATGCACTTAAGGAAATTCACGTAAAGGGGCTTCTTGTAGGATATATAGCATACGATGCTGCGAAAAACTATATTGGCAAAAAACCAGAAACGCCATCGGTATTTGGTTGCTATGACAGCTACTTTGTCTATGACCACTACCTGAAAAAGCTCTTCAGCGTTAATGTAGATAATGCAGACAGGCTTGTTGAGAGGGCAAAGAGGGTGGAGATTGAGAGAGGAAAGGGAAATTCAAGCATCTTAAAGGCAGGAAGTAAAGAGAAATTTATGAAAATGGTTGAAAAGGGAAAAGAGCAGATTTTTGAGGGTGAGGTCTATCAGATTGTGCTGTCAAGAGAATACGTGATTGAGACGGATCTCAATCCATTTCAGATGTATCTCAATTTAAGAGAGGCCAATCCAAGCCCGTACATGTTCTTGCTTGAATTTGACAGGGCTTTGATAGGTTCAAGCCCTGAAACGATGGGAAGGGTTGAGGGAAGGAACTTCATAATCAACCCTATAGCCGGAACAGCAAAGAGAGAAGAGGGCAGAGAGGCAGAAATAGCAGATAGATTGCTCAACGATGAGAAGGAGAAGGCAGAGCACGTCATGCTCGTTGATTTAGCTAGGAACGATGTAAGGAAGGTCTGCAGATCCGGGAGTGTAAGGGTGTCCAAGTTCATGGATGTCATAAGCTATCCGAGTGTTCTTCACATCGAGAGCGAGGTTGTTGGAGAACTAAGGGCTGGTATAACTCACTTCGATGCAATGAAGGCTGCTTTTCCTGCTGGGACGGTTACGGGAGCACCAAAACTGAGGGCGATAGAGCTTATTGATGAAATTGAAAGAGATAACAGGAGGGTTTATGCCGGGGCGGTGGGATACTTTTCCGAGAACCTCTCTGATCTGGCAATAGCAATAAGAATGATTGAGTTTGATGGCAAAGCACGGGTAAGGGCTGGAGCAGGGATAGTTGCAGACTCGAACCCTGAAAAGGAGTTCTATGAGACCGAAAATAAGATTGCAAGAGTCTTAAAGGCGGTGGGATTATGATTGTGGTTATAGACTGTAAAGATTCCTTCGTTTACAACCTGGTTGAATACATTTCGTTATTTGACAGAGTAAAGGTGGTTGACAGGGATAATGCAAGGGATATTGAAGGACTGGATTTTGATGGTATCGTGATCTCCCCAGGTCCAGGAAAACCCGACAGAAGTCTCGAATTTGTTTTTGATTATAACGTTCCGGTTCTGGGAGTGTGTCTTGGCCATCAGATTATCGCAGAGGTTTTTGGTGGAGAAGTGGGGAAGGTTAAGCCCGCTCACGGAAAGACCTCACTTGTAAAACACGATGGGATGGATATTTTCAGGGGAGTTAGAAATCCAGTTAGGGCTGGTAGATACCATTCCCTTGCCGTATTAAAGCCGCCCGAGGGGTTTGAGGTTAATGCAAGGGCTGAAGATGGGGTGATTATGGGGATAAAGAGGGGGAACATTTTCGGAGTTCAGTTCCACCCAGAGAGCGTTCTTACTGAGGATGGATTGAAAATTATCAGAAATTTCGTGGGGATCTGCCATGATCGTTAAGGTTTGTGGTATAAAAAACCTTGAAGAGCTTGAGATTGTTGAGAGGTATGCCGATGCAACGGGTGTTGTTGTTAAAAGCAACTCGAAGAGATGCGTTGATCTGGACAAAGCAAAGGAGATCATTGATTCATCCACGATCCCGGTTTTTGCCGTCTCAACAGCCAGAAGCTATGAGGAGTGGGAGGAAATAATAGCCAAAACCGAATGTAACATGGTTCAGGTTCATTCAGATATGCCTGTAGAGGAGTTTGAGAAGCTGAAGGATATGGTTAAGGTTATGAAGGCTTTTATTGTTGACAAACCTGCAAATGAGATATCAGGACTGATTGAAATTTACTCTCCCCATCTCATACTGCTCGACTCTGGATGTGGGAGTGGAGAAGTGCATGACTGGAGAATAAGCAGGGAGATAGCAAAAAAGCATGAAGTTTTTCTCGCTGGTGGGCTGAATGTGGAAAATGTTGTAGATGCAATAAACATCGTTAAGCCTGTGGGTGTTGACGTCTCATCCGGGGTTGAGAGAGATGGCTTAAAGGATGAGGAACTTGTTAGAGAATTTGTAAGGAGGGCAAAAAATGAGGTTTGGTGAGTTTGGTGGAAGATTTGTGCCTGAAGTCCTTATTTCACCGCTTGAAGAGCTGGAGAGGGCTTACAGCAAATTTAAGGATGATGAGGAGTTTAAGGAGAGGCTGGATTATTATCTTAAAAATTACGCGGGCAGACCAACACCGCTCTATTATGCTGAAAATCTAACCAAAAAGCTCGGGGGGGCAAGGATATATCTGAAGCGTGAGGACCTGTTGCACGGAGGGGCACACAAGATAAACAACACCATTGGACAGGCTTTGCTTGCAAAATATATGGGGAAAACACGGCTTATTGCAGAAACTGGTGCAGGACAGCATGGAGTTGCTACGGCAATAGCTGGAGCACTCTTCAACATGGAAGTGGATGTTTACATGGGTTCTGAAGACGTGGAGAGGCAGAAAGTGAATGTCTTCCGCATGCAATTGCTTGGGGCAAACGTCATTCCAGTGAAAATCGGTTCAAAAACACTGAAAGATGCGATAAATGAGGCTCTGAGAGACTGGGTTTCGAGCTTTGAATACACCCACTACCTGATTGGTTCAGTTGTGGGCCCACATCCTTATCCAACAATAGTCAGGGACTTCCAGTCCGTTATCGGTAAAGAGGTTAAAAGGCAAATTCTTGAAATCGAAGGAGTTTTGCCAGACGCTATTGTTGCCTGTGTTGGGGGAGGCAGCAATGCTATAGGAATATTCCACCCCTTCATAAAAGACCCTGTGAGACTCATCGGTGTTGAAGCTGCCGGAAAAGGTTTGAGCACCGGTAAGCATTCGGCATCACTCTCCGCCGGAAAGAGGGGTGTTCTTCATGGAATGCTATCCTATTTCTTGCAGGATGAGGACGGGCAGATAGTTACAACCCACAGCATTGCTGCAGGTTTGGATTATTCGGGTGTTGGACCTGAACATGCCTGGCTCAAGGAGAGTGGTAGGGCTGAATACGTGGCTGTGGATGATAAGCAGGCTTTAAGAGCTTTTATCGAACTCTCAAAGACTGAGGGAATCTTACCAGCATTGGAATCCTCTCACGCTTTAGCTCATGCCATGGAACTTGCTAAGGAAATGAGCCGGGACGAGATAATAGTGGTAAATTTATCCGGTAGGGGAGACAAGGATCTTGGGATTGTTATGGAGGTGTTAAGATGATAAAAAAACCTGCCCTGATAACGTTTATAACAGCTGGAGACCCAAATATAACCGCAACTCTCGATTTCATGATCTCACTGTCAAAATATGCGGATGTAATCGAACTTGGCATACCCTTCAGCGATCCGATGGCCGATGGGAGAACGATACAGCTGGCGAATGAAAGGGCACTGAAAAATGGAACAAAAGTCGGGGATGTGTTTAAAACTGTCAAAAAATTCAAGGATCAGTCAGAGACTTCAGTGGTGCTCATGACATACTACAATCCCGTCTACAGGAGAGGTGTTGAGAATTTTGTGAAAGAGGCCAAGGAAGCGGGTGTTGACGGATTGATAGTTGTGGATCTCCCGGTGGAGGAGGCGGGAGAATACTTGAACATCTGCAGGAGATACAAAATGGAGACGATATTTTTAGCTGCTCCAAACACTTCTAAAGATAGGTTAAGGCTAATAGATGAGGCAAGCTCAGCCTTCGTTTATTTGGTCTCTCTCTATGGGACAACTGGAGCAAGGGAGCGAGTTTCGGAGTCTGCTTTCGATCTGATTAGAAGGGCAAAAGAAGTTTGCAATAAGCCTTTGGCTGTGGGTTTTGGTGTTTCAAAACCCGAACACGTTTCAGAATTGATAAACGCCGGGGCTGATGGGGTTGTCGTTGGTAGCGCTCTGGTGAAAATTATAGAAAAGTACGGGGAAGGCGCTACGGAAAAGCTTGAAGAAAAAGTCAAAGAGCTAAAAATGGGAGTGGATGGTCTGTAAACTTAAACTGCCCACGTGAATCACACGTAAAAAGATGCTGTAATTGTTTAAAGTGGCAACATCGGTGCCTGAATTCAAGTAAAGGTTGTCAGAAGTTCAAAAAATTTTTGTAAAACTTTATATTTGATAAAGAAAACCCAAGGAGAGGTGATTCAAATGGGTGATTTACAAACTCTCCAACAGAAGGATAGTTGTTAAATTTGGAGGAAGATCCATTAGAGACTCTTTTAATGAGGCTTTAGAGTTTGTTTTGAGGCTTTATGGAAACAATGAGGTTATGGTTGTGCTTTCAGCACTCGAAGGGGTCACGGACGCTCTTTTGCATCTGGCAAAAAGTAAGGATGATTCGGTGGTTCAGCAGATTACAAAAATGCATTACAACATGTGTGATAAATTTGGAATCGACCATAGTTTACTTGATCCCTTGTTTAGAGAGCTTGCCTTGGTGCTAAAAAGTGAGGAAAGATTTCCGAATAAAAGTGCCTACGTGGATCATGTTCTATCATTTGGGGAAAGACTCTCGGTGATGCTCTTCGCAAGTGCTCTCAGAAATTTTGGAATAGAAGCTGAGGCAATAGATGCTTTCCATGTAGTTAAAACAGATGGAAGCTTTGGGAATGCAAGGGTGGACTTTCCCAAAACGGCGAAAAGAGTAAAGATTCTTGAAAGAATGCTAAATGAAGGAAAAGTTCCAGTGGTTACGGGATTTTTAGGAAGTTATAAAGGGTTCAGGACAACGCTTGGAAGAGGGGGCAGTGATTATACAGCGACTGTGTTGGGGTCGCTTTTAGGATCAAGGGCCGTTTTGATTATGAGCGACGTAAGGGGAATATATTCCGCCGATCCAAAGGTGGTAAGGGACGCTAAGTTAATCCCATTTGTCTCGTATGATGAAGCTTTGATTGCCTCAACGCTTGGAATGAGGGCTTTGCAAAAGAGAGCTATTGGCCCTGTCAGAGACAGGCTACCCGTAATTCTTGGAAAGACCAATGGACATCGCTTAGGAACGCTTATCTCTGATATCAGTGGGGGGGTACCAATACTAGCCCACAAGCCTCTTAACGACAGCTTTGCATGTATAGGGGTTGTAGGCCTGGAAGAAGTGGACTTTAATGCTCCGGTTTACAAGAGAGGCAAAAACTGGGTCTCCTTTCTGGTGAGGAGAGAGGAGCTTGAAGATTCTTTAAATGCTTTACACGAGGTGATTTTCAATGAAGGTTTCAGTTCCAGCAACGATAGCAAACTTTGGACCAGGATTTGATGTCTTTGGTCTTTGCCTAGAAAAGCCGAGGGATTTCATTAGGGTTGAGCTAAGTGAGGAGATTGAAGTAAAAGTTAAGGGTTATAAGGTTCCAGAGGAGCCAAATAAGAACGCTGCCTCTATTTCGGCTTTATCCCTCTTAAGGCAAGTAGGAATTGAAAGCGGCTTTAAGATGAAGCTCAAAAAGGGAATAAGACCAAAAAGTGGGCTTGGAAGTTCGGGAGCCTCTGCTCTAGGGGGAGCTTTAGCGATTGCAAGGCTTTTGGATATAGATAATAAGGAGATTATTTTAAGGGCAGCTTTAGAGGGGGAGAAGGTAGCCTCTGGAACTCCCCATGGAGATAACGTAGTTCCAGCACTGTTTGGAGGATTTGTAATCTTAAAATCCCTATTTCCTCTCGAAGTATTCAAAATAGATGCAAAGCTCGAGTTAGTTGTAGTATTGCCAGAAGTGGAAGTGAGCACTAAAAGGGCGAGAGAAGTTTTACCAAAATACGTCCCATTGAGCGATGCAGTAAGAAATTTAGCCTTAGCAAGTTCCTTGGTTTTAGCTTTAGAAAATGGCGACATAGAAAAAGTTGGAAAATTGTTAGATGATTATTTAGCAATTCCCTATAGGAAACCCCTAATCCCTTGGTTCGACAAGGTTAGGAAAGCAGCATTAGAGAGCGGGGCCTACGGAGTCTCCTTATCCGGATCTGGCCCGGCGATGTTTGCTTTAGGTGAAAACCTTGATGAGATTGGAAAAGCAATTGTAGAGGCCTTTGAAGAGGAGGGAATTAATGCTGAATACTTTATTAGCAAAGTAGGAGGAGGAGCGGAATGATTTTGAGATGTATAGAATGTGGAAAGGAATACGATCCAAAGGAAGTCAGGTATAGGTGTGAATGTGGTGGATTGCTTGAAGTTCTTGTTGATTTGGACAAAGCTGAAAACGTGTTTAACGGTAAAAACATAACTCTTTGGAAATACAAAAGCTTCATCCCGGCTGAAAAACTGGTTTCGCTTAATGAAGGAGGAACACCCATATATCGCTTGGAAAACCTGCAAGAGGAGCTTGGTATGAAGGAGCTCTACGTCAAAAATGAGGGTGCCAACCCGACGGGTTCTTTTAAGGATAGGGGAATGACGGTTGGAGTTAGCAAGGCCTTGGAGCTTGGTATCTCTAAGGTAATCTGTGCCTCCACAGGTAATACCTCAGCTTCTTTAGCAGCATATGGTGCTAAGGCAAACATAAAGGCCTATGTTCTAGTTCCAAGTGGAAAAATTGCGCTAGGAAAGCTTGCACAGGCAATAGTCTACGGTGCAAGGGTAGTTCCGGTTAGGGGGAACTTTGATGATGCGCTGAGGGTTGTGGTGGAGGCAAGTAAGGAACTGGGGGTCTACATGCTAAATTCAATAAATCCATTCCGCCTAGAGGGCCAGAAGACCATAGCTTTTGAGATCTTCGATCAGTTGGGGTTTGTTCCGGATAATGTAGTTCTTCCAGTGGGAAACGCTGGCAATATCTCGGCAATCTGGAAGGGATTTAAGGAGCTTTATAATGCTGGCTTTATTGAGAATTTGCCCAGAATGATTGGAATCCAGGCAGAAGGAGCATCACCTTTAGCAAAAGCTTTCAAAGAAGGGAAGCCGTTTGAACCGGTTAGAAATCCCGAGACAGTTGCCACGGCAATAAGGATTGGGAATCCGGCCAACTGGCCCAGGGCTTGGCGGGCTGTTGAAGAATCCAAAGGACTTTTGGAAAGTGTGAGTGATGAGGAGATTCTCAATGCACAAAAACTGCTCGCATCAAAGGAGGGAATTTTTGTCGAACCAGCCTCGGCATCTTCCCTGGCCGGATTGATTAAGCTGAAAGAACTTAGCCGGATTGAGCCGGACGAGAGCTACGTTTTAATTACAACTGGACATGGATTAAAAGACCCAAATGTAATAATAGAAAACTTTAAGCTTCCAGAACCGATAGAACCAAGTTTGGAAGCATTTAGGGAGGTTCTTTAATGGAGGTAGCAATTTTAGGCGCTACAGGCCTAGTTGGACAGAGGTTTGTGAAGCTCTTGGAGGCTCATCCTTGGTTTGAAGTAAAGCGCTTGATAGCCTCGCAAAGGTCAAAGGGGAGGAAATTCAAAGAGATAGTTGAGTGGGAAGTTAGCGAAAAAATCGGAGAAATCAGGGTTGAGGGCTTAGAGGATTTCCTAAAAAATCCAGATGTGGATCTGGTCTTCTCGGCATTGCCCTCTTCAATTGCCGGGGATGTGGAAGAGAAACTAGCTAAAAAAGTGCCTGTCTTCAGCAATGCCTCAGCTCACAGGTATGAAGGAGATGTACCAATCTTGGTTCCTGAAGTTAACGAGAAGCATTTAAGCTTAATCGAAATTCAAAGAGAAAAGCGCAATTGGGAGGGATTTATTGTTACAAACCCAAATTGCTCCACAGCTATACTCGTTCTTTCTCTTAAAGTCATCTTAAAGTTTGGAATAAAGAATGTCAACGTTGTAACAATGCAGGCCATAAGTGGAGCCGGGTTTAGGGGCATTTCAGCTATGCAGATCTTTGATAACGTGATCCCTTACATTGAAAAAGAGGAGTGGAAAATCGAGAATGAATCGAGGAAAATCCTTGGAGAACTTGAGAATGGTAAAATAACCCCCGCTGATTTTGAGATCAGTGCATTCTCTACAAGGATCCCGGTTTTGCATGGTCATACTGAAGCGGTTTTTGTTGAAGTAGCTGAAGACATTGGTGCAGAGGAAGTTAAGAAGGCTTTTGATGTGTTTGACCCATTAAAGAGTCTCGGCCTCCCATCATATGCAAAACCGCTTGTTTACAGAAAAATCCCGCAACCAAGGCTTCATAGGAACTTGGGAAGAGGGATGAGTGTTGTAGTTGGGAGAGTGGAGAAGATAGGAGAAGGAAAGATTAAATATATTACCCTGGGACACAACCTTATTAGGGGTGCTGCTGGAGGCTCTATCCTAAACGCTGAACTTGCATATAGAAAGGGAATCTTGGGGGATTAAAATGGAAGTTAGAACGCACACTGCTTTACATGTTGTTAAAGGAGCCGTGGTAAAGGTTCTTGGGGAGGAGGCCAAATGGACGGCGGCTGTTTATGTTAAGGGAAACCATGGAAGGTTGACAGTCCAGTTCAACAGAAAGCCAACAAAAGAGGAAATCATGGAGATTGAGAGACTTGCCAACGAAAAGATCAAAGAAAATGTTCCGGTGATAGTTTATACTCTACCAAGAGATGAGGCAGAAAGGCGATTTGGGGAAGACATGTACGATCTCTTCCCAATCCCCGAGGAGGTCAAAACTCTGAAAGTTGTGGTTATTGAAAATTGGAATGTAAACGCATGCAACAAGGAGCATACGAACACCACGGGAGAGATAGGAAGGATAAAAATCAGAAAGGTCAGGTTTAGAAAATCAAAGGAACTTCTTGAAATAAGCTTTGACGTTATTTAAGCTGGTGAGAGCATGAAAATAACGGTTATTGGGGCTGGAACAATTGGAAGTGCTGTTGCTAAAGCACTCTCAGAGAAGTATGAAGTGATAGCCACGAGAAGAAAAATTGAGAAAGTTAAATGGCTCGAGAAATATGGTGTTAAGGTAATGAAAGACAACAAAAAAGCTGCGGAGGCTGGGGAGGTAGTAATACTGAGTGTGAAACCAAACAAAATCAAAAAAGTTCTTGGGGGGATCAAAGAGGCAATTGAGGGAAAAATCGTCATCTCGTTTGCTGCAGGTATACCATTAAAGAGCCTAAAAATCTCAGCCAATGCAAAGTTTGTGAGGGCCATGCCGAATATAGCGGTTTTGGTGGGGGAGTCTTTCACTGCCTACGCCACCGATGACTTAAATGAAAGAGAAATAAGGCTTGTTGAGGAGATCTTCCAAACCTTTGGTAGGTGCATTAAAATTGAAGAGGAGCACATGAATGCAATAACGGGACTGAGTGGTTCCGGCCCTGCTTATGTATCGGTCTTTTTGGAATCCCTTATGTACGGTGGGTTAAGAGTGGGATTGCCAAGGGATGTTGCCCTGCTGGCAGCTGCACAAACGCTCTTAGGAACAGCCAAGCTCCTTTTGGAGACTGATCTTCACCCAGCGCAGATTAGGGACATGGTAATAACCCCGGGAGGGACAACAATAGATGGCATTTTTGAACTGGAGGACAGCAGAATAAGAACTGCACTCATGAAAGCAGTAGACGCTGCAACAAAGAAATCGAAGATATTGTCTCTTGAACTGGAATAATGGTTTGCTATTTCTTTATAATATATTATGTATATTACCTGTTTTTGGGTTTCACTGGTTTTGTGAGAAAATAAAATAGCAAGATTCAAAAATCATGAAGCGACTCTCGTAAGTTTATAGGACTATGTGATGCTTTCTGCATCTGGCTTCATAAGCCTCCATTCCACCCACGAGTATTCTTGGTGAGTTTCGTGGCGCAGGCTTCCCGTTTATCAATCTCTGAGTTCTTGTGGCTTCCCTTCCACAGACACTGCATATGGCGGTTAGATACACTATATTGTCGGCCATTGCCAGGAGCTCTTTTGTCACCTCAAAGGCATCACCTTTGAAATCCAAATTGAGCCCAGAAGCAATCACATAAATACCTTCATCTGCCATCTTGTTGAGGGTTTCTACTACTGACATCGGAAAGAACTGTACTTCATCAATGCCTATAACCTCAAACCCTTCCTCCTTAGTTTTCTGATATATCATTTTAACGCCTTCTTCCGTAGTCGGTATAACAAAGGCTTCGTAACTTAGTCCATTATGGGCTACAACCTTGTCCTCGCTGTATCTGTTGTCTATCGATGGCTTGAAAAGAGCCGCTTTTCTCTTTGCAAATATCTGTCTCTCGATCCTCTTAATGAGTTCACTCGTCTTTCCGGCGAACATGGGACCAGTGATAACTTCTAAGAATCCCTCTGGATGCATGAACTTCACCATCCCCAAGTCAGTAAAAGAGAATAAATGGCTTTTGGAGGTAGCGTTCGAATAAGAGACAAAAAGAAGAGAGAAAATCCGTCAAACTGGGGTCACATGCCCCCACTTTTCGAGGGCCCTTGCCAGCTCTTTATGGGTCTTGGCGTACTCATCTAGTGATATTCCTTGCATAATGGCATCCAAGGCCTGTCTAACTGCCTTAGCTCCAGCAGCAGGTCCATCTGGGTGTCCCAGTGTCCCTCCTCCCAATTGGAGAACTATATCTGTTCCGAGGGCATCTATAACTGCAGGTAAGTTTCCGGGGTGAAGCCCTCCAGAGCTTGTGGGGAATGCTGGCTTGATGTGATAGAACTTTTGCTCTAGGTGGAAAGCATCGTTTTCATCTGGTTTATAGTGTTTCTCTCTCAAGATTCTTGCATTTTGGATAACATCCCACTTTCCGCCTTCAAGCTTTCCGGCTCCCGCAGTTCCAACGTGAAGTTGGTCAAGCCCTATGATTCTGTAAAGCTTTGCAAGGACAAACATTGAGATTCCATGGTAGGGATTCCTTGTGAAGGTAGCGTGCATGGCCCTGTGGGCATGTAAAGCGATGTCGTAATCCTCTGCTAGATCCCGTATGTACTCCAAGCTGGCCCACCCAACTATTACAACGTCCACCATGGCGTGGGGAAGGCCGTATTCAGCTAGGACTTCAAGTCTGTTCTCCATCTCTCTAATATCTGCTGTTATATTGGCGAACCATGTCTTTTTCTCTCCAGTTTCTGCCTCTACTTTGTCTATGACTCTTGCCATCACCTCTGCTCTCTCTTCAAAACGATTGTACCAGGGGCCTGTTAGATTTTCATCATCTTTCATGTAATCTGCTCCGGCCGATAGGAGCTCATAGGAGAGCTTCTCTAGCTCTTCGGGAGAATAGCCAACTTTGGGTTTAGGAACCACACCATAAATAGGCCTCTTATGAATTTCTAGAATCTCTCTTACCCCTTTGATCCCCTTATTGGGTCCGCTGAAGTCTCTAAGCACTATTTCAGGTAGGTAAAGGTCTTCAAGTCTTAGTCCCTTTACTCTTTTCATCCCAAATACGTTGCCTGCTATTGATGCTAGCAGGCCGGGGAGGTTCCATTCTTCGAAGGCGTGAACTGGATAAGCGATTTTCACTATCCAGCTTCCATCCCCCATGTCATGGAACTCATATGCCTTTGCTGAAAGGTCGCTCCACCTTTCCTTTTCATACCACCCATAGAGGGTTGTCCATGTTCCTGTGGAGCTTTCTGCTGCCACTGCGCCGGCAGCCTGCTCTATAGTATACCCCTCAGTGGGGGTTACTCTAAAAACAGCCACAATATCCCTCTTGAGATTGGGCTCATAACCTTTATCGACATAGTAGTCGTATATCTTATCAAACTTCTCTGGCATTTTTACCACCTCATTCTTTATAGAATAGAATTTACAGAGGATAATATATAACTATTGCGGGACACATATGTGGAACGAGAAAAATTGTGACAATGGCTGTTTCGGCTTGTGATTTTCTTTTGCTAAACTCTCATATGCTTTCCAATATTTTTCAAGAACCTATGCTATAGATGATGCTAAATATAAAACTAAAACATGATGAATATAAAATAAATCAGCAACTGTGGGGATTCCTTTATTTTTGAACTATAGGGAGCAAACCCTATAAAATTTCTCACTCTCTTTGGCAACTGGTGAGATGTTGTAACTATCCCCAAATGTATGGTGACTATCCGAGTATTTGCCTAAAAGGGCCCCTTTTCCGAAAGGTTTATATATAACTTCTTTCATAAAATAAAATGCAAATACCAATTTACACAACTTTAGGAGGTGTTGGGTATGGCTGAGTTGCCAATTGCCCCAATTGATAGGTTGATTAGAAAGGCTGGTGCACCAAGAGTTAGTGAAGAGGCTGCAAAGGTTATGGCCGAGCACCTTGAGGAGAAGGCCTTGGAAATCGCTAAGAAGGCCGTTGACCTTGCAAAGCACGCTGGCAGAAAGACCGTCAAGGCAGATGACATTAAACTAGCTATCAAGGCTTGATGGCCTTTCTTTCTTTTGTCTTTTATAGTTTGAGATAAATATTTTAAACCTCTTTCTGAGTTTTTACCATGCATGAGATAGCCATTAGAATGACACGCCGCAATCACAATGCTTTTGTACATCTCTTAGGGGCTTTGGAGAGCCAGGGTTTTGACATTGGTGAGCTCTTAATAACTAAAGATCTCCATGAAATTTTAAAGACAAAGCCCAAATTAGTCCTCTATTCTTTCTTTACTGAGGAGATATGGAATGTTCAGGAAGAAGTTAAGCTCCTAAAAGAAAAAACCAATGCTCTCTTAGTTGCTGGAGGTTATCATGCAACTGCAATGCCAAAGCATACTTTAAACCATTTGGGGTTTGATATAGCAGCCATTGGCGAAGGGGAGGAACTTATATTTCAGCTTTTGACCGTATTGAAGGGTAATAGGTTTAAACTGAGTGAAAATTTGCTGCATATCCGTGGATTGGCATTCTATTTGGGTGGGAAATTCGTTTTTACGGGCTTTGCAAGGGTGGACGACTTTGCTAAGTTTCCTCCATTTGCTGAAAGCTCCCGTTTAATAGCGCCCGTGGAGATCAGCAGAGGATGTCCATTTGGTTGCTACTACTGCCAGACTCCCTATATTAAGGGTTTTAGAATGCGCCACAGGCCAATAGAGCAAATAGTGAGGTATTCAAAAAGAATGAGGGATATGAGGTATATAACCCCAAACGCCTTTGCTTACGGTTCGCCGGGAGGTATTTTAAAGCTGGACAGGCTCGAGGCTTTATTAAAGGCCCTTCAGCCTCTTAGAAAAGAGGGGAGAAGGCTGTTCTATGGAACATTCCCAAGCGAAGTTAGGCCGGAATTCATCAAACCTGAAACTCTGGAACTTCTCTTGAAGTATGCTGACAATAGAAGACTGGCCATAGGGGCCCAAAGTGGGGATGATGAGATGCTCAAAGCAATGCACAGACTCCACACGAGAGAGGATGTTAAGCAAGCTGTCGAATACATGATTGAATACGACATAGAACCTGTAGTCGACTTCATAGTTGGCCTTCCCAACGAGAGCGAAGAAAGCCAGAGAAAGAGCATTGAGTTCATGAAGTGGATACTGCGGAAGGGCGGAAAAGTGAGGGCCCATTATTTCATGCCTTTGCCAGGAACTCCCTGGGCCAGGTGTAAACCCTCTCCGTTAAGCGAGGAAATGAAAAAGTTCCTCGGGAGAATGGCCGCAAGAGGGTATATTGAAGGTTCCTGGGGAGTGCAGATTGAGCTCTCAAAGAGGCTACAAAGGCTTATAGAAGAGTTCTACGAGGAGAGTCCGAGCTATTTTGGAAGGGTTAAGGAAGTCTGCTGAGAAAAGGATTTAATCTTTGGTGTGTAGTAGATAACATGCTGATAGCTCTCGTGAGTGATATCCACTCAAACCTCGAAGCCTTAAAGGCTGTGTGGAGAGAGGTGAAAAAGGCAGATGTTATATTCTGTATGGGCGACTTAGTGGGTTACGGGGCAAATCCCAACGAAGTTGTTGAGTTCTTTAGGAAGGAAATGGAAAAGAGGGAAATCCTCTGCGTGAGGGGCAACCACGATAATGCTGTGGCCTTTGGCGTCACCTGGGGTTTCAATCCCTATGCTAGAGAGGCAATAAAATGGCATGAGAGAGTAATGAGCATTGAAAACATTGAGTTTCTTCGAAAGCTTCCTGTTAGACAGCTTTTCAAAACAGAGAAAGAAGATTTTTTGATAATCCACGGCTCTCCGAGGGCGCCCTTAGAGGAGTACCTTTTTCCGTGGCTTCCAGACAGCGAGTTTGTGGAAGTTTTGAAGTATTTCAGAGAGAAGAACCTTGTTGTGGGGCATACACACATGCAGATGCTCAAGGATATTCAGGGGAGAAGGATAATAAACCCTGGAGGTGTTGGGCAGCCAAGGGACGGAGACTGGAGGGCGGCCTATGCACTCATAGACACGGAAAGTGGAGAAATAATCTTTGAAAGAGCCGAATACGATGTTGACGCGGCAGCGAGAAAGATAGTGGAAGCTGGTCTTCCGAAGTTTCTGGCATACCGGCTATATGAGGGATACTGAGAAGGCCAAAACCCCCTCGCTTCAAACCTTTGGTTAAACACTCTTTATTGGTTTTTAACTTTTGGTTTTGGAAAGATATAAATGCTCCTTTTTCAATTCTAAAACAGGTGAATGCCGTGAAAGCTTATCATATTCACGTTGAGGGGATTGTTCAGGGAGTTGGCTTCAGGCCATTCGTTTACAGAATTGCCCATGAACACGATCTAAGGGGATATGTCAAAAATCTTGGCGATGCGGGAGTAGAGATAGTGGTTGAGGGAAAAGAGGAGAAAATAAAAGCCTTTCTGAGAGACCTCAAAGAAAAAGCGCCTCCACTTGCGAGAGTTGAAAGGATAAACGTGAGGGAAATCCCCTTTCAGGGGTTTGACAGGTTTTACATAGAAAAGAGCTCCAAGGGGGGAGGAGAGGGAGACTCGGTTATACCCCCTGATGTAAGCATATGTGATGATTGCCTCAGGGAGCTTTTTGACCCTACGGATAAGAGGTACATGTATCCCTTCATAGTCTGCACAAACTGCGGTCCGAGGTTTACAATAATAGAAGACCTCCCATATGACAGGATAAACACAACGATGAGAGAATTCGATATGTGCGACTACTGTGAGAGCGAGTATAGGGATCCTCTAAATAGGAGATACCACGCTGAACCCGTCTGCTGTCCCGTCTGTGGGCCGAGCTACAGGCTCTACACGAACGATGGGAGAGAAATAACCGGAGACCCCTTGAAGAAGGCCGCGGAGCTCATTGACAAAGGCTACATAGTGGCGATAAAAGGCATAGGTGGGATTCACATAGCCTGCGACGCTACCAATGAGGAAGTGGTGAAGGAGCTTAGAAAGAGAATTCTAAGACCACAGCAGCCCTTTGCAATAATGGCCAAAGACCTGGAAACAGTAGAGAGCTTTGCAATAGTCAGCGATGTGGAAAGAGAAGAACTCACAAGCTACAGAAAGCCGATAGTGGCCCTAAGGAAGAAAGAACCATTCCCGCTACCTGAGATTTTAGCCCCCGGTTTGCCCACCATAGGCGTCATGCTTCCCTATGCCGGAACCCACTACATCCTCTTCCACTACTCAAAGAGCCCCGTTTACGTTATGACCTCTGCAAACTACCCGGGAATGCCGATGGTAATAGACAACGAGAAAGCCTTTGAGGAGCTCAAGGACTTAGCAGATTACTTCTTGCTGCACAACAGGAAAATCCTCAACAGGACAGATGACAGCGTTATCAGGTTCGTCGATGGAAAGAGAGCAGTGATAAGAAGAAGCAGAGGGTTTGTTCCATTGCCAATAGAGATACCCTTCAAGTACTCGGGCTTGGCGGTTGGGGCAGAGCTCATGAACGCTTTTGGAGTGGTAAAGGGGTCGAGGGTTTATCCAAGCCAGTACATAGGAAACACTTCAAAGGTTGAAGTTCTTGAGTTCATGAGGAGTGCCATAGCCCACTTCAAGAAAATACTGAGGGTTAAGGGGTTTGATCTTGTGGTTGCTGACCTTCACCCGCTTTACAACACCACAAAACTAGCAATGGAGATAGCCGAGGAAGAAAACGCTGAGTTTCTTCAGGTCCAGCACCACTACGCTCACATTGCTTCTGTTATGGCTGAAAACAATCTTGACGAGATAGTAGGAATAGCGGTGGATGGAGTTGGCTATGGAAGTGACGGAAACACATGGGGCGGTGAAGTTTTATACTTAAGCTACGAAGACGTTGAGAGACTTGCCCACATAAGCTATTACCCACTCCCTGGAGGGGACTTGGCGAGCTACTACCCGCTTAGGGCTTTAACCGGAATTCTGGGTAAGCTCTATGGAATTGATGAGGTAAAGGAGATAATCGAGAAACACTGTCCAAAAGCTGTTGAAAACCTCAGATACGGAAAAGTTGAGTTTAACGTAATACTTAACCAGCTCGCAAGGGAAATAAACGTCGGCTATGCCTCCTCAACTGGCAGGGTTCTCGATGCAATAGCGGTTCTGCTCAACGTCGCTTATAAGAGAACCTACGAAGGAGAACCTGCAATGAAGCTTGAAGGAGTAGCCTTTAAAGGCAAAAACGATCTGGGCTTTACCATTCCCATAGAGGGAGAAGAGCTGAAGATTGAGGAGCTCTTTGAACAGGTTCTTGAAAGCAAGGCAAGTCCAGCGGACATAGCTTATTCAGTCCACTTAGCTTTGGGAAGGGCCTTTGGAGAAGTCGCAGTCGAGAAAGCCAAGGATTTCGGAGTTAAGAACGTCGGCATAAGCGGTGGAGTTGCATACAACGAGCTTATAGTGAAAACGATAAGAAAAATCGTGGAGGCCAATGGTCTAAGGTTTTACTCAACCTACGAAGTGCCAAGGGGAGACAACGGGATAAACGTCGGCCAGGCGCTCCTTGGAGGTCTCTATTTAGAGGGGTATCTGAGCAAGGAGGATTTAATACTTTGATTCCTCTTTTTACTGCTTCGCAACATTTTAAAGGGTTCTCTTTGATGAAAAAGCGGTGGTGAGTATGAGAATAAAGCTTGAACATGGAGCCGGTGGAGAGTTAATGGAGGAATTCATTAGAGACGTGATTCTCAAGAACCTCACTTTGAAATCAGCCGGGGGAATAGGGCTGGATTCCTTAGATGATGGTGCAACGATTCCCTTTGGGGACAAGCATCTGGTGTTTACTATAGATGGACATACAGTTAAGCCCCTCTTCTTTCCCGGAGGGGATATAGGTCGCTTAGCTGTGAGCGGAACGGTGAATGATTTAGCCGTAATGGGAGCAGAGCCTTTAGCACTTGCGAACTCTATGATAATTCAGGAAGGATTTAGCGGAGAGGACTTTGAGAGAATTCTAAAATCTATGGATGAGACAGCAAAAGAGGTTCCGGTGCCGATAGTTACTGGAGATACTAAAGTGGTGGAAGACAAGATAGGGATTTTTATCATAACTGCTGGGATCGGGATAGCGGAAAGACCGATAAGCGATGCCGGGGCAAAGGTGGGGGATATTGTTTTGGTCAGCGGAACTGTTGGAGACCACGGAATAGCCCTGATGAGCCATAGAGAGGGAATAGCCTTCGAGACGGAGCTTAAGAGTGACGTCGCTCCTATATGGGAAGTTGTGAAGTCCGTTGCCAATGCAATTGGCTGGGAAAATATCCATGCAATGAAAGACCCCACAAGAGGCGGGCTGAGCAACGCTCTAAATGAGATAGCAAAAAAGAGCAACGTTGGAATTCTGGTAAGAGAGAGCGACATCCCGGTAAAGCCGGAGGTAAGGGCTGCGAGCGATATGCTCGGCATAAGCCCATATGAAGTAGCCAACGAAGGGAAAGTGGTGATGGTTGTAGAGAGAGAATACGCTGAGGAGGCCCTCCAAGCCATGAGAAAAACCAAACTCGGCAGAGATACCGCAATAATAGGGGAGGTTATAGAGCAGTACCGCGGAAAGGTTATCCTTGAGACAGGTATAGGTGGAAAGAGGTTCATGGAGCCACCAATAGGTGACCCCGTGCCGAGGGTCTGCTGAACCCATTCCTTTTTCTCAATGTTCTTGTATGTACATCACCTGCTTTTTTGAATCACGAAAATTTATAAATACGTTGCTTTTTTCGTGGGAGGAGGTGATGTGGATGATGAATCTGCGAGAGCTCATCAGAAAAAAGATCATTGAAGGAAAAATAGGCTTAGAGGACTTGCCACTGCTTTTGCTCTGCGGATTGGCCTCCTGTAATGAGAAGGAGTGAGACCTTCACTTTTTACATTTTTGCTCCTCAAAACCAGCAAGGTTTATAAGTTGAGCTCTTTTACTAAAGACCGAGCGCCGGGGTAGCCTAGCCAGGGAAGGCGGTGGACTCGAGATCCACTGGGCGTTTGCCCGCCGGGGTTCAAATCCCCGCCCCGGCGCCAATAGCCGAGTAAATAAAAAGGAAAAAGAGTCACAGCTTTACTTCTTTTCCGTCAATCTCATTATTAACCGATTTTACCGTGGTGGCTTCTAACAGAGAGAAACTTAAAAAGCAAAGCGAAGCTGAGCTATGTAATCACAAGGGCTCCGTCCTTTTCAACTATTACCGTATGTTCTGCCTGGGAAACGAGTCCTCCTCTTATCTCCTTCAGGATGGGATAACCATAAAGTGCTCCAGCTTTTTCAAGTTGCATTAATGCCAGTTTCAGCTGTGCCTCTGGCATGAGGTTTTGAACCCAGCGATATGCAAATGGCAAGGTGGAGAAGTTCTTTTTGATATAGTTCAAAAGGGTTCTTGCCTGTGGTAATCTAACAGGTCTGTCCCTAACGTACATGTATATAAGAGTGGGTGGTACTTCTATTACCTGCCCACCCCCGGTGGTTGCGAAGGGCTCTATCGCTACAACGTCCCCTTCTTTGAGCTCATAGTTGTCGTGTGGTCTGTAAATGTTTGGGATTGAAATGCCGGTGTGAAGCTTATACCTCTCTATTACATGCCCGCTGAGGTTGACTATTGGATTAAACCCATGTTTCCTTATCGTTTCTTCTATGGTTTTCCCGATTTCATTTATTTTTACTCCCGCCCTAACGACGCTTATCGCGTTTTCGAGCGCTTCTCTTGAGGCTTCGATTAGCTCGTCATCTTCCATTCCCACTCTCACTGTAAAAGCCGTATCCGCTATATAACCATCAACGTGAACGCCCAAATCAACTTTTAGGTAATCTCCCTCATGGAGAACAGTCTTATCCCCAATATATGGAGTGTAGTGGGCAGCAATCTCGTTTATTGAGAGGTTGCACGGAAAAGCAGGTTTTCCTCCAAGCTCTATTGTTCGGTTTTCAACAAACTCGGCTATCTCATAAAGTGATGCTCCGGGTTTTATTAGCTTTAGAACTTCTTCTTTAATCTTTTTCGCGATTTCTCCTGCTTTGATGAGCTTTTCAACTTTGTCGTCCATTTCTACCACCTAAGTTCAATCTCTGTTTTGTTTTTAAAAAAGTTGTCTGATTTCTCGAAAATTTTTTAACGCCCTATTCTCCTTAAAAAATGTGGTGACCCAATGCTAGAGCTTCGGAAGTACATCAACATCGCCGATGATATCTTTGTCATAAGAACCCTCATAGGGGCACTTCTTCAAGGTATAGGTGTTGCTTACCTAATCCCAGTCTTAATTACGTGGATTTACACGGAAGAGATGGGGTATATCTACTACTTTGTTTTTCCCGGTTTGGCATGTATCCTCCTTGGCGCATGGCTTGGCAGACATTCTGAACACATAGAAGATGTAAATTTGAGGCAGGCTATGGTTTCGGCAGCTTTTATATGGCTCTTTGCATCCTTTGTAAGTGTGGTTCCGTTTATGGGGATAGCGGGTATGAGTTTTGTTGACTCTTATTTTGAGAGTATGTCTGCTTGGACTGGAACAGGGCTGACCATGATGCGCAATCTCGAAAGCTACCCCCGTATAATCCTCTTCTGGAGGGCTTGGATGCAGTGGCTTGGTGGAATAGGCATAGTGCTGGTTGCTTTAACAGTTTTAATCCGTCCTGGAGTTGCCGCGGCAAGACTTTACAGAGCGGAAGCGAGAAGCGAGAGAATTCTCCCAAACTTGGCAAATACTTCAAAGATAATCTTCCAGATATATGCTGTTCTAACAGTTGTGGGCGTTTACCTGTACTACATAAACGGTATGGAGCTTTTCGATGCTGTGATACACTCAATGACCGGCCTTGGAACCGGTGGTATGAGCTCGTATGACTTGAGCATAGGGTTTTTCAACAGCCTCAGCATAGAGGCAGTTACAATTTTCCTTATGATAATGGGCGCAACAAACTTTACCGTCCACTATAAGATGTTTAAGGAGAGATCCCTTGTGCCCTTCTTTAGGGATATTCAGGTTAAGTACATGTTCTTCTTTTTAACCCCAGTTATAGCGCTCATTGGATATGGGCTTATGATTTACAATGGGTTTTCACTTGGAGAATCTTTTAGGGAAGCTGTGTTTCATGCAGTGTCTGCAATAACGTGTACCGGTTTTTCCATCTCGGATTTATCCCAGTATCCAGAACTGGCAAAGCTCCTCATAGGCTTTCTGATGGTAGTTGGGGGTGGTGCTGGAAGTACGGCTGGAGGTATAAAGCTTATCCGTGTAACCCTGACGTTTCAGACATTAAAGTGGACTATTCAACAGGCCATCCTTCCCAAGGGCGCGGTCATAAAAAGAAAAATTGGCGATTATACCTTTACGGAAGAAGATTTACAGGAGGTCTTGGGCTTTACGATGACTTACATTGCTCTCTTGCTAATTGGGACTGTATGGATCATGTTTAGGCTTGGAACTGGCTTGGCAGATGCTTTCTTTGAAGTTTCCTCTGCTCAAGGAAACGTTGGTCTAAGCGTGGGAATAACATCTCCAGGACTGCCGCTGGACGTTAAGATTCTCCTTATCCTTCACATGTGGATAGGAAGGTTGGAAATATTCTCAACCCTCGTGTTCATATTTGGTGTCCTCCTAATGGTGCCGAGAATCGTGGAGAGGGAGTAGCAAATGATAAGAGTGGAAGAGCTGAGCTTTAAATACGCTGGAGCGAAGGAGTATTCCCTCAGGGACATCAGCTTTAGGGTTAAGAAGGGGGAATTTTTGGGTGTTTTAGGGGCGAGCGGGAGCGGAAAATCTACTCTCTGCTTAACTTTCAATGGTATAATCCCCCATTCGATAAGAGGTGACTTTGAGGGCAATGTCTTTGTTAAGGGCTACAACACTAGAGAGGCCAGTGTGGCAGAACTTTCGAAGATTGTGGGACTCGTTCTTCAGAATCCCGACTCCCAGCTCTTCAACATGACCGTTGAGGAAGAAGTGGCCTTTGCCCTTGAAAATCTTGGTCTGGATGTGGAAGAGATAAAGCGGAGAATTCACTGGGCGTTGAAAATTACGGGGCTTGAGGGGCTTGAAAAGGAATTTCCCCCGAATCTAAGCGGGGGACAGAAGCAGAGGCTTGTGATAGCGAGCGTCTTAGCGGTTAAGCCCGAGGTCTTGGTGCTCGATGAGCCCACATCTCAACTAGACCCCATTGGCAGGGAGCAGGTTTTAAGCCTGATAACTCTTCTAAACAAGGAACAGGGCATTACAATAGTTCTGGTTGAGCACAACACTGAGTATCTATTTGATTTCGCGGACAGGATAATAGTCCTCGACAGGGGAGAGGTTGTGATGGAAGGAAAACCGAGAGAGGTTTTTGAGGAGGCTGATTACTTAAGAAAGCTCGGCATTAAAATACCGGTCAGCGTGAAAATAGGGGCGGAATTAAAAAGGAAAGGACTCCTCCAAAAAGCTGCCCTAAGTGATGAAGAACTTATAGAAGCTCTCAATGCCCTGCTGAAGAGCTGAGCTTTTCCAGCAATAACTCAAGGTAAGACTTTCTCTCGAACTTTTTAACCCCGAGAGACTTTAAGATTTCCATGAGCCTCGGAACTTCCCTTTCTACCTCTTTTTCGTCCTTTGCGAGTTTCTCTATCTCGACGAACTTTCCGAGTCCCTCAACTATGTCCAACGTTATAGTAACCCCTTTTTCCACATAGTATTTTTCTCTGATTTTTTCCACCGTGAGGACTTCTTTAAAGCCGAGAAGCCTTAAAAGTTCAAGATATGTGTCAACATCGTCAACTCTGACCTCTATTTCCTTCCGGGTTTTTGAAAGCTCGTCAAGTTTTGGTCCTTTGTACGTGAGAAACGCCTCGTAATGGCCGTTGAAGCGTTTTATCCTTATCCTTAGTGCTTCATCCGTCTCTGCAAAATCTCTGCACGGGTGATTGAAATAGATGTCCTCGTGTATTTCCTTTCTCATAAACTCAAAGGTCTCCCTAACCCTTTCGAATACTTTATCATCTGCATATCCTTTGAGCTCAATCTCGATCATTCTATTCCCTCCAGGTTTCTTTTTAGCTTATTCAAGCATCTTTCGCAGTAGTCTTTTCCTTTATAATCAGTGTCGATTATCGAATTCGAAAAGTGCATTACACAGCGGGAGTTTTCGCAATGGCCGAGCCCAAAGACATGCCCAAGCTCGTGCATTGCCTCCTTTATAGCCCTTTCTTTTAAAACTTCTCCGTCTTTTTCGTTATACAATTCCGGCCTCAGCCTTGTCAGTGATATTATGGCGGCCTTTAAGTGGGGATTGGCGAGCCCAAAAATAAAGTTCATGTCCTCCTCATAGAGGTCGGCATCTGTGATCCCTAAAACTGCTGAAAAGCCGCTCCTATGCTCTGCAACCTTCGCAAGGAAGAACCTTCCAAGGTACTGGCCTCTAAGTGGGTTGTATGAGAAGAAAAGGTCACCTGCAGTTAGAGGGGGTAAAACTTCCACCTCAAATCCGAATTTTGAGTAGAATTCTCTAATATAGTCAGCAACTCCCTTTAGAACGTCTTCCTCAACCTTTTTCACTACCAATGGGAGGATTCCTATCTTCACTCTTCACCCTCCAGAAAAGACCTGAGGAATTTCAAACCCTCTTCAAGGAACTGAAGGCACTCTTCCATGTTCCTAAAGGCTATCTCATCGTTAAGGATGTCGTAGTTGTAAATCAACACTTCTCTCAGCTGGACTAGGAAATCGAGCTTCTCCTTTAGCTCATCGTCAATAATATTTTCTTCATGCAGCTTCTCAACTATTCCTTGATAGCTTATGGCCCCGAGATCTAAGCTGGAGGCGACTTCATTGAGAGCATCGAGGAGGTTCTGGATTGCAAATTCAAGCTGCTTGTATATCCCATCTTTGGCAAGGCCCATATTTGAAAATCTTTCCTGAGTTTTTGGGAGCGAGCTCTTTATGGTATGAATGCTCTTTTCAATTAGCTCTGCTTTATATTCGATTTCCCCTTTGTTCACGCATAACACCAAGAAGAAATAGGGAGTAAGAAAAGATAAGGTTTTTCATGGAGTTAAGTCCATTGGCCTGAGTTCTTCCAGCAGGTGTTTTGCAAGCTTTATTGTATTATCAACGTCCCTCGCGTCGGTAAGCTCTACCTGTGAGTGCATGTATTTTATTGGAATCGAAAGGACTGCTGTCGCTACTCCTTCGCGGTTTATCTGCATGATGTTTGCGTCTGTTCCGGTTGGTCTTGGGCTTGGCTCCACTTGGAGAGGTATCTCATATTTCTTGGCAACCTCATCAGCAAATGCCCTTATCTTTGGATTTATGTTGGGTCCAACGTCCATTACTGGGCCTTTTCCGAGCTCTGGGACTATTTTGCCTTTGTCCCCGGGCTGTTTGGCAAAGGTAACGTCCATTGCTATTCCAATCTCTGGGTCAATTGCATAGCTTGCCACCCTCGCTCCTCTCAGTCCAACCTCTTCTTGGACGCTTGCCACGAAGTATATATCTGCTTGGTGCTCTTCTAAAGCTCTTGCCGCCTCTATCATGGCATAGAGGCATATTCTATCGTCTAAATACGGGCTGGCAAAGCGGTTTTCATTAAGCCTTGTAAAAGCCGGGGCGAATTCTATTATCGTCCCTACTTTTACACCCATTTTCTCCGCTTCTTCTTTGGAGTCTGCTCCGATGTCGATGACTATTGTATCCCAATCTGCCGCCTTGTTTCTCTCTTCGGGCTTGGTTAGGTGGGGTGGGATATGTCCAACGACACCATAGATCTCTCCATTTTCCCCGAAGATTCTAACCCTTTGTGCCACAAGAGTTCTTGGATCAACTCCACCAACTGGAACAACGTGCAGGTAGCCTTTCTCATCTATGTGGTTGACCATAAGACCAATCTTGTCCATGTGGGCGGCTATCATTACCCTTGGCCCGTCGCCCTTCTTGTGGGCTATGACGTTTCCAAGCTTGTCCACTTTGATCTCATCGACGTAACCTTCAAGGGCTTCGATTACAACATCTCTGATTCCCATGAACTCGTATCCAGAAACTCCCGGAGCCTCGATAACCTTCTGCATAAGCTCCCAGTTAACCATTCTATCCCCTCCGTTTAGATGCTTATCTTAATGAAACTTTGACCCTTAAAAATTTTCCGAATCTGCCATCTTGCCCTAAGGAGGAGCATTCGGAAGAAAAAGTAAAAGTTCAAAGAATGACCTGCAAAAACGCCTCTTCCCCGGGTTCAAGCTTGTCTATTTCCCATATTACCTTGCCGTCTTCTATTGTTACCCTTCCCTTTGTTGCCCTTGCTTCCACGGCGTTTATGGCTTTTTCATACCTGAAGTTTTGGAGCTCTCTCATCCTTGGAGCCCTCACCTTGACAAAATAGTATCTATCCAGCTGTTCTTCGAATTTAAGCGGTCTGAAAAGTGCTAGATAAGAGGTACTCCCGAAGAGTACTGCAGAGAGAACCAAGATTATGGGCAAGTTTCCGTAGTCTTTTGGCTTTGCCGGAGGAATCGGTGTTGTTTGGTTTATTGGGGTAGACGTAGTTTGGGTTGGAGTTTGGGTCTCTGGTTTTTGGGGCTCTTTGACGGCTATTATTGCTTCTGCCCCAAGATATCTGTCGCTTTCGGCTTTTAAAGAGATGCTGCCGAAGCCGGTTTCGTTTAAGTTTATCAACGCTGTCCCGTTTTCATCTGTCACGCTGTAGGTTTTCCCAAGTGGACCTATGGCCTCTATGGTGACGCTTGCTATCCCTTTTCCTGCCGAATCTCTAACATGGACTAAAAGTGTTTCATTTCTCTGCTCATATGTGATAAAGAGCTTTTTGACCTCCACAAATGTTTCAACTATTTTTCCATCGAGGTTGAGAGTTATGTGATAAGTTCCGGGCTCTTTTGCCTCGATGAAGGCTATTCCATATGGGTCTGTTTTCAGCTCGGTGCCTTCTATTATTACCGGTATTCCTCCTACTCCGTTTCCTTCCTCATCTAAGACCCTCACGTATATTATGCCCTTTTCGAATTTTGTTTCGTATCTCAGGTTCCTTTGATAAACTTCGAAGCTTTTTGTAATCGTTTTTGAAAGGCCCCCAAAGTTGGTTCTCACAAGGATTGTATATCTTCCCACAACGGGCTTGGGAAGGAATATCACGTACTCCCATTTGTTTTTCGGGTACTCTGGGTAAAGAAAGATGTTGTGGACGGACTTCTCGGCAATTGAAACGTTTTCTCTGTAGATTTCGTAAGAAACATCTCCGAAAATTACCCCGTTAGAGGAGGAAGAAACCTTCAGCGTTATGGTGACATCTTCTCCAAAAAGGTATCTGTCTTCTACATCAATGTCAATTGAATAGCTCACTTTTGTTAGGATTCTTAGAGATATTGGAACTTCAATAAGCACCGCTCCTACCCTTGCAACCACTTTGAGGTCATAAACCCCTGCTTTGGGATTTTCAACATATATGGGCAGAGTTTTCTCTACTTTTTCTCCAGGTTCCAGCTTTTTTATGAACTCCGAGCCATAGAGAAATCCCTCTACCGCTGGCCCGGAGACGTAAAGGGTCACATTCTCTGCAGTTTCGTTGCCAACGTTACTCAATACAACTGGAACTGAGATTGTTTCGCCAGGCTTAGCTTTGAAGCTCTTTTGAGCAACCTCAAGTAATAGGGAAGGCTGAGCGCTCACTATTGAAAGAGAGAGCAAAAAAAGCATTGTTATCAAGACAACGGCCCTTTTATCCACCTTCAATCACCTCAAATAAAGATTTTTGCTTACCAATTACTTCGTCAAAGGTGTTGGCTTCATGCTTTGCCGTTTGAAGGGTTATTCTATAATTTTTTCCGCTCTTTTTTAGCTTTTCAGCATCGAAAAAATACCAGCCATTGTTTATGAATTTGATAGCAACTATTCCCTTTCCCCCAAATCTGCTGGCAAAACTTTTTACCTTCTCAACGTCTTCCTCGCTCAAGTAGAGTTTATCTTTTTTTGTGGTCTTAACTTCAATGCAGAGGTAGAGTTTACCATTTCCCGCAACAATATCGACTTTTTTGCTTCCTGCTGACCTAACAACGGCAAATCCTTCTTTTTCAAGCATCTTTATGAGCTCTCTCTCGGCACTGGCACCTTTTCTGTATCTCATTAGCGTTCCCCCACATATCTTTTATGGCGTTAAAGTTTATAAGTTGTTTTACCCAGCCATTAGCGGTGATGGTCATGGTGATTTACGAGCTAAATGGAAAGAAACCCAAAATCCACGAGACAGCTTTTGTTGACGAAAACGCATACATAATCGGAGACGTTGTGCTGGAGGAAAAGACAAGTGTTTGGCCTTCGGCAGTTCTGAGGGGAGACATAGAGCAGATCTACGTGGGGAAGGGCTCCAACATTCAGGACAACGTTAGCATCCACACATCTCATGGAATGCCCACGATAATAGGGGAGTACGTCACAATAGGGCACAACGCAGTTGTCCACGGGGCAAAGATTGGCAACTACGTTATCGTAGGAATGGGGGCTGTGGTATTGGATGGAGCAAAGATTGGAAACCACGTCATCATAGGTGCCGGCGCCCTAGTGCCTCCAGGAAAGGAAATCCCGGACTACAGCCTTGTCGTAGGTGTCCCAGGCAAAGTTGTGAGGCAGCTCAGTGAAGAAGAGATAGAAATGACAAGGAAGAATGCTGAAATCTACATTGAGCTTGCCGAAATGCACATGGCAAAGAGAAAGAAGATTGAGTGAAGGAAAATGCTCTACAGGATTGTTTCCAAAATTCCTCATGTTTTATTCAAACCCGCTTATGACTTGTATGAGTCTTACCTCTTTGAAAAAGTTAAGTCTCAGCATGAAAAGATACCCAAGCACGTGGCAATCATAATGGATGGTAACAGAAGATGGGCAAGGCTTTTGGACAAACCTCCGTGGTATGGCCACCTCTTCGGCTCCAGAAAACTGGAAGAAATCCTTGAATGGTGTAGGGAACTGGGCATAAGGACGCTGACTGTTTATGCTTTCTCAACCGAGAACTTCAAGAGGAGCAAAGAAGAAGTGGAAATGCTCATGAATCTCTTTGAAAAGAAGTTCAAAGAACTTGTACAAGATGAGAGGGTTCATAAATATGGGATAAGGGTTAACGTTCTGGGCAGAAAAGAGATGTTGCCAGAGAACGTGAGAGAAGCAGCCGAAGAAGCCGAAAAAGTAACGAGAAAATACAACAACTACATTCTAAACATTGCCGTTGCATATGGTGGGAGGAGCGAGATTGTAGATGCCATAAAGAGAATTGTTGAAGACGTTCAAGCTGGAAAGCTGAGCAAAGAGGAAATAAACGAGGAGCTCTTAAAAAGGTACCTTTACGTGCCCAATATGTTTGACCCTGACATAGTTATAAGGACTGGGGGAGAGATAAGGATAAGCAATTTCCTTCTTTATCAGATTGCTTATAGCGAGCTTTTCTTTGTTGACGTGTATTTTCCCGAATTCAGAAAGATTGACTTTTTGAGAATAATAAGGGAATATCAAAAACGCCACAGAAGGTTCGGGAAGTAATTATGGAAAGATTTATAACTGAACTTTTGAAGTGAATGATGAACTAACGATCAATATTTTAGGTGGTGCGATATGGGAAAAAGGGAAGAGATGATTAAGGAAATTAAGCAATTGATGACTCAACCAGAGAGAATTAGAAATATGGGTATTGCCGCTCACATTGACCACGGTAAGACTACATTGAGTGACAACCTGTTAGCTGGAGCGGGAATGATTAGCGAAGAGCTCGCAGGAAAGCAGCTCGTGCTTGATTTTGATGAGCAGGAGCAGGCAAGAGGTATTACAATTAACGCCGCTAACGTTTCAATGATTCACGAGTATGGAGGACAAAAGTACCTCATCAACCTCATTGACACTCCAGGTCACGTTGACTTTGGTGGTGACGTTACAAGAGCAATGAGAGCTATAGATGGAGCAATCATTGTAGTTGACGCTGTTGAGGGTGTAATGCCCCAGACGGAGACAGTTCTCAGACAGGCTTTGAGAGAGTACGTTAAGCCAGTCCTCTTCATAAACAAGGTTGACAGACTCATTAAGGAGCTCAAGCTTACACCACAGCAGATGCAGGAGAGGTTCGTTAAAGTAATTACCGACGTAAACCGCTTGATCAGGAGGTACGCTCCTCCAGAGTTTAAGGACAAGTGGCTTGTTAAAGTTGAGGATGGTAGCGTTGCTTTTGGTTCAGCTTACTACAACTGGGCACTCAGCGTCCCCTACATGAAGAGTACCGGTGTCTCATTCAAGGACATTATTGACTTAACAAACGCTGGTGACCTTAAGACCCTTAGAAAGAAGGCTCCACTCCACGTGGTTGTTTTGGACATGGTAGTCAGACACCTTCCAAATCCACTCCAAGCCCAGAAGTACAGAATTCCACACCTCTGGAGAGGGGACATCGAGAGCGAGGTTGGTCAGGCGATGCTTAACTGTGATCCAAATGGAAAGATGGCTATGGTTGTTACAAAAATCATTATTGACAAGCACGCCGGTGAAGTTGCAACCGGTAGGGTTTGGAGCGGTACCGTAAAGACCGGTCAGGAAGTCTATCTCATTAACAGCAAGAGGAAATCAAGAATCCAGCAAGTTGGTATTTACATGGGCCCAGAGAGAATTAACATGGAGGCAGTCCCAGCCGGTAACATAGTTGCTGTGACAGGTTTGAGAGATGCAATGGCAGGTGAAACCGTTTCCGAAGAGCTAATTGAACCATTTGAAGCCCTCCACTATACAAGTGAGCCTGTTGTTACAGTGGCTATTGAGGCCAAGAACGTTAAGGACTTACCAAGGCTTATCGAAGCTCTTAGACAGCTCGCCAAGGAAGATCCAACACTCCACGTCAAGATTGACGAGGAGACCGGTCAGCACCTCCTCAGCGGTATGGGTGAGCTCCACCTTGAGGTCAAGCTCGTGCACCTCAAAGAGCAATGGGGCGTTGACGTTGACGTTTCAGAGCCAATCGTTGTTTACAGAGAGAGCGTTACAAAACCAAGCCCAATAGTCGAAGGAAAATCACCAAACAAGCACAACAGGTTCTACATTGTTGTTGAGCCAATGCCAGATGAGATCTACCAAGCAATTAGAGAAGGCGAAATACCGGAAGGAAGACCAAAGGATCCAAAGGCTGTTGCAAAGAAGCTTGCTGAGCTCGGTATGGACTACGAAGTTGCCAAGGGTATCGTGGACATCTACAACGGAAACATGTTCCTTGACAACACCAAGGGTATCCAGTACCTCAACGAAGTTATGGATCTCCTTGTAGATGGTTTCCACCAAGCTATGGACGAGGGACCGCTCGCAAAAGAGCCAGTAATGAAGGTTATAGTTAGACTCGTGGATGCAAAGATTCACGAGGACAACGTCCACAGAGGTCCGGCCCAGATCTACCCAGCAATCAGAACCGCTATACACTGTGCAATGATGAAGGCTAACCCAGTGCTCTATGAGCCATACCAGAAGGTCATCATTAACGTTCCATACGAATACATGGGTGCAGTCAGCAGAGAGCTTAACCAGAGAAGAGGACAGCTTGTTGACATGAGGCAAGAAGGTGAAGTAATGATAATCATTGCAGAGGCTCCAGTTGCTGAGATGTTCGGATTCGCTGGAGCAATTAGAGGTGCAACAAGCGGTAGAGCACTGTGGAGCACAGAGCACGCTGGCTTCAAGAGAGTTCCAAACGAACTTGCTATAAACATCATAAGGCAGATAAGACAAAGAAAAGGCCTTGATCCAAACCCACCGACAGAGAAGGACGTCTGCCCACAGCAGTGAAGTCCTTTCCTTTCTTCTCTCTTCTTGCAACCTTTGTTTTTGAAATTTAAGATTTGTAGTTGGGAATTTCGGAAATTTTGTCAATGGTCTTTATAAGTTTATGGGATATAATCTAAAAAAGCTGTTATTTTCTTTTACAAAATTACCAATTTTCCAAAGTTTTTTGCATAAAATACATATATGGCTCCAGAATTCGTCATACTGGTGATGATCATGAACGCGGTTCAACTTGTAAGCAGAGATATTGAAAAAGTGATAAGGGTACAGACGAAAGTTATAGACTACATGACAGACTTCTTTGTGAAGAGGGGCTTTAAATGGCTCCTGCCAGTTATGCTTAGTTCCATAACCGATCCATTGTGGCCCGATCCAGCTGCCAGTAAAATGAGGGCTCCAGAGATTGAAGCCTATGGAACAAAACTCAAGCTCATGCACAGCATGATTCTGCATAAGCAGTTTGCAATAGCTATGGGACTGGAGAAGATATTCGTCCTTTCACCGAACATCAGGCTTGAGGAGAGGGATAGAGACGACGGCAGGCATGCGTATGAGTTTAGCCAGCTAGACTTTGAGATAGCCTATGCGAGCATGGAGGATGTGATGGGGTTGATTGAAGAGCTTATGGTGGGTCTTTTCAAGGAAGCAAGGAAATGGGGAGAACTTGAGGAAAGAGGACTGCCAAGGATTAAGGCGCCGTTCAAGAGGTTTACCATGAGCGAAATAATGGAAGAGTTTGGAGACGACGAAGAGGCAAGCAAAGCAATGGACGAGCCTTTCTGGATAACGGACATCTCAAGGGAGTTCTATGATAGGGAAGATCCGGAGAGACCGGGGCACTTTAGAAACTACGATTTGATCTTGCCCGAAGGTTACGGGGAGGTTTCTAGCGGTGGAGAAAGAGAGTGGCAGTATGAAGTAATAGTCAGAAAACTTAAGGAAAGCGGCCTGAGCTTGGAAGCTTTTAGGCCTTACCTCGAGGTTGCAAAGGCTGGGAAGCTCAAGCCCTCTGCTGGAGCCGGCATCGGATTGGAGAGGCTTGTTAGGTATATGGTTGGAGCAAAGCACATCGCTGAGGTACAGCCCTTCCCAAGGATTCCGGGAATCCCTGCTGTTATCTAGCTTTGTCCCTTTATTCTATTTTCCATAAGTTTCCAAACCTGTTGTAATGCACTCTGTCTGGCATTATCTCTTTTTCACTGTGAGGTGGCTTCTCTTCAGCTGGATACCCTATGCCAATGACGCATAGAATCCTTATATGCCTTGGAATTCCCAATAGCTCTCTTATATAATCCTCTGCGCTTTTCTCTTCGCTGTGCATTCTGTCGAGCACATGTCCCCAGCATGCCCCTAATCCAAGGGCTGTTGCCGCCAGCTGTATATGCTCTGCTGCTATAGATGCATCAAACACCCATGCGGAGCTTATGTTCTCATCTCCACATACAACTATTGCAAGCGGCGCTGTCTCCAAGAACCTCAAAGCTGGCCTAGTCTGAGCCAGTTTTTTGATAAGGTCTCCATCATCAACAACTATAAAATGCCATGGCCTTCTGTTTCTTGAACTCGGCGAATAGAAAGCGGCCTCAAGGATTTTCTTCACGTATTCTTCCGGAACTTTCTTGTCCTGAAAGCGCCTTATGCTTCTCCTCCTCTTAACTACTTCAAAAAACTCCATACGCTCCACCTCAAAAAGAAAAAATTAGAGGGAGAATATATCCTTTGCGCTGTATTCGGGTTCACGTGCTTTGCTAACCTTGAGCTCCATGTTGAAAGCGTTTATGATGGTTCCTTCTTTTTCTGCCCACAAGCCTGAAGGAAGGGCTAAGACATCACCTTTTAGCTCCTTTCTGGGCTTTCCTATAACCACATAGGCCTCTGCCTCGGGTAATCCTTTAACTCCAAGCTTCAGCAAGCCTACTTCATTGACACCTTCGTGGAGTATGAGGGTAGGTACTTCCAATGGTTCAGCAGGTGCTTCAAGTACAGCAACTTCGTAGTCTTCCTCCACGAACTCTTTGCCTTTCAGCAGCACCTTCAGATAGGGATACTTTTCGATGTCCGCTCTTAAAAGAACTTTCTTGGCTTTCTTTATGTCCTCTGGGGTTGCTGTGGAAATCCCTTCCTCTACGAAGGCTCCAAGTTTGAACCCTCTTTCCTCTGCAACTTTCTTGAAGTACTTAATCTCCTCATTCGTCAGCTCGGGAGTCAATATAAGGGCAATGTCCTTGTGGTTCCCTATGAATTCTCTGACTTTCTCCCATTCCACTTTTTCGCCGTTGAGAAGCGGGAATGTTAAATCCTCAGCCCACGGCCTCTTAAAGCGGCAGATGTCACAGAGGTGTCCGTTGTTCCATCCTGCCACTGAAGAAGCCCTAACGAGCATATCCTCGTAAACCTCGATGTTCATTTCACATGCAAAGTTACACCCGTTGCAGACAGTTTTTACTGGCTTGGTTTTCCACGGGCCGGGTTTTATGAACGGCAGTTTTTCGCTTATAGCTCCGGTTGGACAGACGTCAATCATGTCCCCTATGAAAACCCCGTCCATATCTCCAAGTGTCTCTCCAAGAGGAGGCGAAATTCTTGTTGTGAATCCCCTGAAGAGGTAGTCCACAACTCCTTCTCCAGCTATCTCGTGGGTTAAGTTGACGCACCTGCCGCACAGAACACACTTGTTGTTGTCGAGGACAACGTTTGGATGTGTCTCATCGATTTCAAAGCGGTTTGTCTCGCCCTTAAACCTGTCCTGCTTTGCCTCGTAAAGCGTGGCATACTCTCTAAGCTTGCACCTGAAGACCTCCATACATCCACAGCTCATACATCTCTCTGCTTCCTTAAGCACTTCCTCCTCTGTTAAGGTCTCCTCGACTTCAACGAATCCTTTAATTCTTTCCTCAGCAGGCTTTAATTTTGCTTTAACCCTTGGCTTCTTCTCCACATGCTCATAGTCCTTTTCGGTGACGTCTTTCCAGTGGTTGTATGGTCTCAGGTCGAAAAGAACTCTGTATAGGTCGTCATCCTTCACTATTTCCTCTATGTGCTTTGAAGGCTCAAGGAGCGCTTCCCTTGCCTTGTTGAGCTTGCCTTTGAGGTAGAGGTCAATCATCAACGCGGCTTTTCTTCCAGTTGCTATACTCTCTATGACAGTTGAAGGTCCTAAGACAAGGTCTCCTCCCGCGAAAACCCCTTCAAGGCTTGTCTGTAATGTTATCTCATCTACCGCGGCTTTTCCACGCTTGGCCTCTATGCCGAGCGCCTTCAAGAAGGAATCATCGCAGTACTGGCCGATGGCAAGGATGACGTTGTCAGCTTCCAAGAAGAAGTTTGAGCCCTCTATTGGTACTGGACGTCTTCTTCCGCTTTCATCTGGCTCGCCCAGCTTCATTCTAATTAGCTCAACCTTTTCTACCTTGCCGTTGCCATGGATTTTAACTGGGTTTGCCAAGAATATGAATTCCACACCCTCTTCCTCTGCTTCCTCAACTTCCCTTGGGTTTGCAGGCATTTCTTCCCTTGAACGCCTGTAAACAACAGTAACCTTTGCGCCAAGCCTTAAAGCCGTTCTTGCGACATCTATAGCAGTGTTTCCACCGCCGACAACGATAACCCGTTCGCCGAGCTTTACTTCTTCGCCCATGTTGACCTTTCTGAGGAACTCGATGCCCTGCATGACACCTTCAAGCTCTTCTCCCTCTATGCCCATTTTCCTACCTTTCCATGCTCCAATGGCTAGGAAAACGGCATCGTATTCTTTCCTGAGCTCTTCAAGCGTTATATCCCTTCCAAGCATGGTGTTGGTCTTGACCTCAATACCCGTGTTAATGACCGTTGCTATATCCTTGTCAAGAACATCGCGTGGAAGCCTGTAGGGGGGAATTCCATAGCGCATCATTCCACCAAGCTCTGGCATGGCCTCGATTATGGTCACATCATGACCCATAGTTCTCAAGTAATAGGCGCATGCAAGTCCCGCTGGGCCACCACCAACAACTGCTACCCTTTTGCCTGTAGACGGAGGTATCTCAGGCATCCATGGTCCGTGTTCGAGATCGTAATCAGCCGCAAACCTCTTGAGCTGTCTTATCGCGAGGGGCTCCTCTACGAGGTTCCTTCTGCACTTGCTTTCACAGAAAGCCGGACAAACCCTTCCAAGAACCGCTGGGAGTATGTACTTCTCCTTCATGAGTTTGACTGCCTCATGGTATTTGCCCATCGCAATTAGTGCAAGATATCCCTGAACATCACTGTGCGCCGGGCACCCATCTTGGCATGGGCCTATACAATCTCCGTAATGGTCGGAAAGCATTAGCTCAAGGGCGGTTCTTCTCATTGAAATTATCTTTTCGTTTAACGTTTCTATTGCCAGACCTTCGACTGGCCTGAGTGTACATGAAGTTGCAATCCCCCTGGGAGTTTCGACTAAGCAAAGGCGGCATGATCCATAGGGCTCGAGCTCAAAATCGTAGCACATTCCTGGGATGTGTTCTCCTTTTTCCCTCAGGCTTTGGAGGAGCACCTTGTTTTCGGGGACGTCAACTTCCTTACCATTTACGATGACCTTGACCATGTCAATCACCCTCGTAGGCATCAACTATCTCTATGGCGTCAAACCTGCACACAGTATAGCACGTTCCGCATTTTATGCAAGCTTCTTGGTCTATTACGTGCGGCTTAAGCTTCTCTCCGCTTATTGCTTTGACAGGGCAGGAAATTGCACACGCTGTACATCCTGTGCACTTGTCGGGTATTATGACATACTTTATGAGGGGTTTACACACCTTGGCCGGGCACCTCTTGTCTTTCACGTGGGCGATGTATTCATCCATAAAGTAGCGAAGCGTTGTAAGAATAGGATTCGGTGCAGTTTGTCCGAGACCACATAGGGAGCCGGCTTTCACTTTTGTGGCAAGCTCCTCGAGCTCCTTTAGGTCATCCATTGTCCCCTGACCGTTGGTTATCTTATCCAGAACCTCCCACATCCTCTTCGTCCCCAGCCGGCAGAAGGTGCACTTGCCGCAGGACTCTTTCACGGTGAAGTCCAAAAAGAACTTGGCGACGTCGACCATACAGGTGTCCTCGTCCATAACCACCATTCCGCCGCTCCCCATTATCGCGCCAGTTGCAGTGACGCTTTCATAATCCACAGGAGTGTCGAAGAGATACTCTGGTATACACCCGCCAGATGGACCTCCAAGCTGGACGGCCTTAATCCTCTTGCCGGTCTTCGTGCCGCCTCCGATCTCGTAGAGTATCTCCCTCAGGGTGATGCCCATGGGCACCTCCACGTTGCCGCCGTGCTTTATCTTGCCCGAGAGGGCGAAGACCTTGGTACCCTTGCTCTTCTCGGTTCCGAGGGAAGCGTAGGCTTCCCAGCCGTGCTTTATTATCCACGGGACGTTCGCCCAGGTCTCGACGTTGTTTATGTTGGTAGGCTTGCCCCAGAGGCCCTTCTGGGCGGGATATGGCGGCCTCGGCCTCGGCATCCCGCGCTTGCCCTCGATGGAAGCAATCAAAGCAGTCTCCTCACCACAGACGAAGGCTCCGGCACCTTCCTTGATCTCGATGTCAAAGGAGAAGCCAGAACCGAGGATGTTCTCCCCGAGGAAACCCCTCTCACGCGCCTGCTGGAGTGCTATTTTGAGGCGCTTTATGGCGAGCGGGTACTCGGCACGGACGTATATGAAGCCTTTGGTAGCCCCAATGGCGTAGGCACCGATTATCATCCCCTCTATGACCCGGTGGGGGTCTCCCTCAAGCACGTTCCTGTCCATGAAGGCTCCCGGATCACCCTCATCGGCGTTGCAGATGACGTACTTCTCGTCTCCCTTCGCCTCGCGCGTGAACTTCCACTTCAGGCCCGTCGGAAAGCCGGCGCCGCCCCTTCCGCGGAGGCCAGACTTGATGATGACGTCTATTATCTCCTCGGGCTTCATCTGGAGGGCCTTCTTCAGGGCCTCATAACCGCCAGCTTGAATGTACTCGTCTATGTTTTCTGGATCTATGTAGCCCGAGTTCTCAAGCACTATCTTCTTCTGCTTGGCGAAGTAGCCGTCAACGTCCCACGTCCTTCTCTCCCCGTCCTCCCACCAGTCCCTCTTCACTACCCACTCCTCGATGGGCTTACCTTTGATAACGTGCTCCTCGATGATCTTGGGGACCTTCTTCGGGTCGACGTGACCGTAGGTGATTATTTCGTCCTCGGTGATTATGTCCACGAGGGGCTCGCGGTAGCACATCCCCACACAGCCGACTATCTTGAGCTTAACACTCAACCCTCTCTCTTCCAGCTCGCGTTTTATTGCCTCGTACGTCTCCTTGGCACCGGCCGCTATGCCGCACGAGTTCATTCCCACAGCTATCGCCTTTATCTCAGACATCGAGCTTCCCCTCCCTGAGGTCTCTAATCAGCTTCCTCACCTTCTCCGGCGTCAGCTTGCCGAACACCTTCTCGTTGATCATGATGACCGGTGCAAGACTGCAGCAGCCAAGGCAGGCGACCCTTTCAAGAGTTATAAGCCCATCTTCGGTTGTCTGGCCCTCTTCAACTCCAACTTCTTCTGTAATTGCCTGAGAAATGTTGACAGCTCCGTTAACGTGGCAAGCTGTTCCATGGCAGATTTTGACGACATACTTTCCAAGGGGCTCAAAACGGAACTGGGCGTAGAATGTGGCGACGCCATAAACTCTGCTCAGGGCTGTTTCATAGGTAGTGATAAATGGAACTTTTGAATTCTTTTGTTTTCCGTAATTTTTAAATAGTCTCTAATTATACTTCCTTGTGGTGAAGCAGTTCCCAGAATGTGGGGTTTGTCAAGCCC
>Ga0208154_10018_pt1 | contig 87082 bp, 87 predicted proteins | sample Wag4S2014_11_5_FD_187354 | JGI IMG/M metagenome (GOLD analysis project Ga0208154, IMG submission 187354) | Deep subsurface shale carbon reservoir microbial communities from Ohio, USA - Utica-2 Time Series 2014_11_5 (SPAdes) (version 2) ...
AGCAGATGGTATATTTGAAATTTTAAAAAAGAGCTGTACAGGAATAAAAAGTTTTTTAAATTCAAATATCAAATTTAAAAGATCACAACAGCCTAACCTGTTCAGTTTGCAGCAATGTTAAGGATATCAAAAGGTTATTAATTGTGATTTTGGGGAAACTCTATTGAGTTGCTGTGTGGACAAATGCTGCATCTAAATCCTCTTTTAACAAATCATCTACTGAACTATACAATTTACCGACTCTATATTTTTCGCCAAGCTGTTTAAGAGTACTTTCTGTTCTAGTACAAAAATATGGTTCAACTTTTTCCATCTGAGTAATTAAAGGCAGATATGCTTTTTGAGCTATATCTCCCAGTCCAATAATCCCAATTTTCATTTTAAATTCCTCCCAAATTAACTTTTTAGAATTCATTCTAAATCAAATTAAAAATTATAAATTCGTTCAGCATTTTCAGTTGTTATTTCTCCCATCTTTTCAGCACTAATCTGCTTAATCTCTGCAGCTTTGTTGACAATATGCTCTAAATATGCAGGTTCATTTCTTTTTCCCCTATGAGGTGCCGGGGTTAAGTAAGGAGCATCAGTTTCCAGCAAAATTCTATTCAGAGGCATTTTTTTCAAAGCATCTCTGATCGGCTGAGCACTATTAAAAGTTATTAAACCACCAAAAGCTACATAATAATCTCTTTTTATTATTTCTTCAATTTCCTCCAGACCATAAGCATAACAGTGAAAAATTAGATTCTGAGCAAAGTCAGCCGTCTGATCTAAAATTTCTAAAGTCTCTGCTGCTGCCTCACGTGAATGAATTACTACTGGCAGCTTTAGTTCTAAAGCTAGATTAAGCTGTTTTTTAAAAGCTTCTTTTTGAATTTTTCGCGGAGAATTATCATAATAAAAATCTAATCCACACTCCCCAATTGCTTTGACTTTTGGAGAAGAAGCTAAAATTTTGAGTTCAGCCAGACTCTTTTCATTGACTGTATCCGCTTCATGAGGATGAATCCCGACTGAGGCATAAACATCACCATATTTCTCGGCCAGTTTCACTGCCCTCCTGCTTCCTTCTAAATCTGCACCAATATTAACTATTTTATCCACTCCAATTTTCCTTGCTCTATTAAAAACTTCTTCTCGATCCTGATTATAGTCATCAAAATCAAGATGAGCATGGGTATCTATTAAACGCAAGTTTTTTCCTCCTAGTTAATTTTTAAGTTTTAGTTATATTCTAAGTTATAATTAATCATCTTTATTATATTGCATTGTTTCTGAAAAGTCAAGTAGATTTTAAAAATACTTTTGTAGTCCCGGTTGTTTTATGCAGCAGTTGATTTTCTCTTTCGATTGAGTCGTTTTCTTCTATCAATAGCTGACTGATGTTTTTTCTTTCTTTCATCTATAATTTCATCAGCTTTACCGTTATATTTTTGATCTGGTGTTACATAATCTACACCCTGGTGCAGTCTTTCAGAATTGTAATAGTCAATGAAATCTTCTATATCTTCTCTGGCTTCATAAAAGCTCTGATAGGTTTCTTTTCTATAGACATTCTCATACTTAATTGTCTTATGGAAAACTTCAATTTTTCCGTTTGTCTCAGGGTGTTTTACAGCTGTTCTAATGTGCCTGATCTCCCATTCTTCAAGGAATTCAGTAAAAGATTTAGCTACAAGCTGGGTGCCATTATCACTTACAAGGACTGGTCTGCTGACAGGGTCTAAGTCAAATATACCTGCTTTATACATGGCTCTGCTAAGGACTCGCTGCATATCGTCTGCAGTCATAGTTTGAGAGAGTTCTCCGTGTATAATTTTGCGGGAGTAGCCATCAAGAACGCAGATTAAATAGGCATGGGTATTTTTTACAGGGATATAACTAATATCGGTATGCCACATTTTATTTGGCTGATCTACTTCAATTTTACCATCTGCTTTTTTCTGTTTATGATATTCCTGATCCGGGATGAGTCCAGCTTCCTTAAGCACCCGGTATGCACTCGATGCAGATACATAGACAATGTCATCATCCATCATTTTCTTAGCAAGTTTTCTATGACGCTGATCAGGGTGTTTAAGAGCATAATCTACAATTGCCTGCTTTTCTTCCTCCAGAAGGCTGTGAGGGCATGCTGCAGGAGTAGACTTGTGATTTTTAAGTCCTTCCATCCCATCAGCCTCATAGCGTTTTCTCCAGTCATAGTAACGCCAGGAATTAAGCTCTAATATTTCGCAGGTTGTTTTAACAGGCAGAGTTGATTCTTCCACAATATCCATTAATTTTCTTTTTTCATCTGCTGCAAGCCAGTCATTTTTAATTTCACCATGCAGTCCTATTTGTCGTTTTTTTTTAGAATCTGCAGTTCGCAGGTTTGTTCTACCAGAGTCTGTTTTAGTTTATCGACTTCATCTTTAAGTTTCTCTTTTTCAGGATCTTTTTTCTTTTTGTTTCTGAAGACTTTACTGGCAGATCCAATAAGACGTTTTTTCCACTGATAAAATTGACTTTCATAAATTCCATGTTTGCGGCAGGTCTCAGATATATTATCATTTTGAAGACCTTCAAGAACAATTTCCATCTTTTCTTCAGGTGAACGTTTAGTATTTTTACTCATAATTATCTCCCTTTCCAGTTATTATTTTGAAGGAAGAAAACGACTGTGTCAAATTAATGAGCATAATTCAAATTACTACAAAAAACTTTTGGAAATCTCTTTGACGGGCTTAGAAACATTATATATATCACTAGAACTTAAAAAATAAAATAATATCAGAAAAAACTTAATTTACTTATCAAGAGGTATAAAAGCTAATTAAATTGTTTTTAGCTAATTTCTCGGCTTTAACTGTTTATTTCTCTACCCTTTGGTGGTATAATAAATGTTAGTGTTTTAAAATAGGAGTGAAATTAATGGAAAGAGAAATATATTTAGATAATGCTGCAACTACTAAGGCTCTGCCGGAAGTAACTGCAGCTGTTGTTGATGCTTTAGAAAATACTTATGCTAACCCATCTTCACTACACCGCTTTGGTTTAAAATCAGAGAAAATTTTAAATAACAGCAGAAAAATAATAACTGATTATCTGGGTGTCAAAACTAAAGAAATCATCTTTACTTCAGGTGGTACTGAGAGCAATAATCTTGCCATCAGAGGAATTACTAATTCTTATAAAAATAGAGGTAAACATTTAATCACCTCTCCTATCGAACATTCTTCTGTAGCTGAACTTTTTAATGTTCTCGCAACTGAAGGCTGGCAGATAGATACAGTTAATGTTGATCATGGTGGACATGTTGACCTTGACCACTTAAGATCATTAATTACTGATAAAACACTTTTGGTCAGTATTATGCAGGTTAATAATGAGTTGGGAACTATCCAGCCAATCAAAGAAATTGCTGAACTGATTGAAAGTATAAATCCCCTTATTTTTTTTCATGTTGATGGTGTTCAGGCTTTTGGAAAGATTTATAGTAATTTGAGCCAGTGGCCGGTAGATCTTTATTCAATCAGCGGCCACAAAATCCATGGTCCAAAAGGTATTGGCGCTCTCTATGTTAAAGAGGGGACAAACTTAAAACCACTAATTTATGGCGGTGGTCAGGAAAGCAAATTGCGTTCAGGCACAGAAAACGTTCCTGGAATTGCTGGTTTAGGAGAAGCTGTTAAAAAACTAACTCGTTTTTCAAAAGAAATTACAGCTGATAGATATTTAGCTCAGCAAAAAGAATATTTACTGGAATCTTTACAGCAAATTGAAGAGGTAGTAATCAACTCGCCTACTGCTGGAGCTCCCCATATTATTAACTTTTCAATACCTGGTATTAAAGGAGAAACTATGCTGCATGCATTAGAAAGACAGGGTATTTATATTTCAACCGGTTCAGCCTGCTCATCTAAGAAAAAAGGCAGTCGGATTATTAATGCCTGTGGTCTATCTCAGGCTAGAAGTGAAAGTGCCCTGAGGGTAAGTTTAAATAAAAATATTACAGATTCTGATCTAGACTATTTTATAAAAACTTTAAAAAAACAGATTGACTTTCTTAAACTTTTTTAATGAGGTGAAAAATTTTGTATGATTTAATAATTATTCGTTACGGAGAAATTGGCCTAAAAGGAGATAATATCAATGATTTTATCTCACAGCTGGTCTCAAATATTAAAAGAGCAACAGCCGATTTAGGAGATTTTGAAATCAGTACGGTCTATGGTCGAATTTTTCTTTATGCTGAAAGTGATAAAATCGAAAAAATTGTTGGGAGGCTGGCCAATGTTCCAGGAATTATATCATTAAGTCCAGCTCAAAGATTTAGAATTGGAAAAAAAGTAGCTAAATTTAATGAACAGGACTTTGAAAAATTGAAAGACAGCGTAGTTGAGCTTTTTAAAGCTGAAGTTAAGAATTATCCAACTACTTTCAAAGTAAAAACTACCAGAGCAGATAAGTCTTTCCCAATGGAAAGTCCAGAAATCAATCGCGAGCTGGGAGCAGAAATTTTAAGAAAAATAGAAAGTGACAGTGTTTCACTCAGTGTTGATGTTCATCAGCCTGAGCACCTGGTCGAAGTTGAAATTAGACGGGGAAAGGTTTATCTTTTTCTAAGGCGAGAAGCTGGCCCGGGTGGATTACCGGTTAAATCATCCGGAAAAGCATTACTTCTTCTCTCAGGTGGGATTGACAGTCCTGTTGCCGGTTGGCTTGGTTTAAAAAGAGGTTTATCTTTAAGTGCAGTCTACTTTGATTCTCCTCCCTATACATCAGAAAGAGCCAAAGAAAAGGTAATTGATCTAGCAAAGGTTTTAAGCCGTTATGGAGGAGAAATTAAACTTCATATTCCTTACTTTACAGAAGTTCAACAGGAAATATTAAAAAACTGCCCCAGTCGATATACTGTCACTATTATGAGGCGAATGATGATCAGGATTGCCAACAGACTGGCAGAGATGAATAATGAGTTAGCTTTAGTAACCGGAGAAAGTCTGGGCCAGGTAGCAAGCCAGACTTTAGAAGGTCTGCGTTCATCTGATGAAGTAGCAGAGTTTCCGGTTTTACGTCCCTTAATTACCATGGATAAAAATGATATTATTGCTTCAGCCAAAAGAATCGGAACTTATGAAATTTCAATCAGGCCTCACGAAGACTGCTGTACAATTTTTGTGCCTGATAATCCTGCAACTCAGCCCAAACTTGATACTATTCACTATGGAGAAGAGGATTTAGAAATTGAAGAATTAATAAATCGAGCTGTAGAAAAAATGGAAGTTATTACAATCAACGAAGATGCAAAATAAGTCTGTTAACCACATTTCTTTCGCGGTCAAGAACGATATTTTTCAACTAATCCCTATTTAACAAGTTTTTTGACCGCCGGTGACAGAGTCCCTATTTTGCTCAACTTAATTTTTTGTATACTTACACTTAACTGATTGTCAATACTTTTTAACTGCTTTCTGAAAAACTTTCTATTACTTTATTATATTCTCCTTTAGCTTTGAGAATATGGCTTAAGATCTCTCTGACTGCCCCATCTCCACCCTTAAATTCAGATACTAGATCAGAAACTTCTTTAACCTCTGCAGCTGCATCTGCCGGACAGCCTGCAAATCTAGCCTCTTTCATTACTGATAAGTCATTTAAATCATCACCAAGATAGGCTAAATTCCCATAGCCAAAGTCGTTTTCTTTCATTAATTTTTCTAAAGCCGCTTTTTTATCCCTAACTCCCTGATAACATTCTTCTATCCCCAGCTCGGCCGCTCGACGGGCCACAACTTCAGAGTTTCTTCCGGTCATAATAATTACATCATATCCCATTTTAATCATTTGTACTATCATTAAGCCATCTTTAACATTAAATGCTTTAAATTCATTTTTACCATTATCTAAATAAATTTTACCATCTGTAAGAGTTCCATCAACATCTAAAAATATAGTATTAATATTCTTCACTCCTATCCCTCCATTTGTAAGCAAAATATTTGCAGACCAATTTAATTATATTTTTTTAGAAAGCATTCTGCAATGTTTAAAGCTATAACTATAACAACCCCCAGCCTTAAATTGAGGGTTATCTTAACAAAACGATTCTTTTAGATTATGTTTTTATTTTTTTCTTTTTTTAATTTCAAATTTGCTGCTTTTTCTGCCTGTTCTTTTTCTTTGGCTCGATAATTTAAATAGCCGGCTGAAATTATTAAAATTCCACCGAGTACTGAAAAAAGATCCGGAATTTCTTGAAATAAAAACAGACCAAAAATTGAAGAAAAAATAATATTAGCATAAGTATATATTGAAAGCTCTCCAGCTTCTGCATGACGATAAGCGTTTGTCATAAAAAGCTGGGCTGCTGCTGCAAATAAGCCTAAAGCAAGTAAAGCAACTGCCTGAACAGGACTTGGAATTACAAAACTACCACTAACCATAAATGGTATCATCGCCAAAGTTGAAAAAAAACTAAAATAAAATACCACTGTAGCTGCTGAATCAGTTTTACGCAGCTGCCTAACCACAGTATAGGCAATTCCTGCAAAAACACTTGACATTAAAGCAATCAAAGAAGGAATTAAATTTGAATCAAAACCGGGACGAATTACTAGAACAGCACCCATCACAGCAGTTATTAAAGCAGTAATCTGCTTTTTATTAATCTTCTCATTTAAAAATACAGCCGCAAAAACAACTACAAAAAATGGAGACATTTTATTTAAAATTACAGCATCTGAAAGCTTCATATTTGCCAGCGCATAAAAATAAGCTGCAATACCTAAAAGACCAAAAATACTCCTTAAAATTAAAAGCTTCTTATTATTACCAGTCAAAGAGCTTCCACTCTTTTTGACAAGACCAAAAGCTACAAAAATCCCAACCAGATTTCTAAAAAATATTTTTTCTGTTGTTGGCATATCACCTAAATATTTAACCGTGGCTGCCATTAGAGCAAAAAATAAAGATGATAAAAGTATATATGTTATCCCTTTTTTCCTATTTTCCATTTTTTTCACCTCTTATTATGATATTATAAACTTATAGAGTTATCAAAAGTTACCAGAATAAAAACAACTATTTAATCCTATATAATAATGATATTCAATATCATTATTATATAGGTAATTATTTCTTATTTAAAGTAAAAACTTCACCAAATGGTGAAGTTTTTAAAAATAATTTTCAAATTTAATTTCTTTCATTTAAAGCTTCTTTCAATGTATACCAGGATAAAACCGCACATTTAACTCGAGCTGGCATGTTTGAAATATTCTTTAAAGCCATAGCATCTTTAAGCTTCCTTAACTCCTGAGGATCTTTTATATCTTTTTTGATCATAGCAATAAAAGTCTCCACAAGTTCCAATGCTTCCTCAATACTTTTACCTTTAATTAAATCAATCATTATTGAAGTTGAAGCCTGAGATATTGCACAGCCGCTACCTGTAAAAGCTGCATCACTAATTATATCTTCATCAAACTTCAATTCTAATGTTATATCATCTCCACAACTTGGATTATGACCATGTTCACTAAGATCTGCACCTTCTAAAGAATGTTTGTTGCGGCTATTTTTATTATGCTCCATTATTAATTCTGTATAGACTGAATTAAGATCCATATCCAAAAACCTCCCTTACTTTATCCAGGGATTCTATGAATTTATCCACTTCTGCTTTAGTATTGTAGAGATAAAAGCTGATACGGCCTGTAGAATTAAGCTGATAAAATTTCATTAAAGGTTGAGCACAGTGATGACCTGAACGGATAGCAATTCCTTCACTATCAACTATGGTAGCCAGGTCATGAGAATGAATATCCCTTAAATTGAATGAAATAATTCCTCCACGATCTTCTAAGTCAGTAGGACCTGCTATTTCAACATAATCAAGCTCCCCCATTTTCTCAAGAGCGTATTCAGTTAGCTCAAGCTCGTGTTCTTTTATTTTATCAAGTCCTATATCTTCTAAATATTCTATTGCCGCTTGAAGCCCGACCGCTCCTTCAACATTAGGCGTTCCTGCTTCAAATTTTTCTGGAAGTGGTGCATAGGTAGAATCCTGTTCTTTTACATATTCTATCATACCTCCACCTTTTAGAAAAGGAGGTAATTCTTCTAAAAGAGCCTTTTTACCATAGAGAACTCCAATCCCCATTGGTGCCAACATCTTATGACCTGAAAAAGCATAAAAATCAGCATCTAAAGCTCTAACATCGGTTTTAAGGTGAGGAGCACCCTGAGCACCATCCACAACAACTAAGGCATCATTTTGGTGTGCTAATTCTATCATCTCTTTTACAGGATTAATAACCCCACTCACATTTGACATCTGAGAAATACTTAAAATTTTTGTTTTTTCATTTAATTTTTCTCTAAGTTCTGACAGCTGAATTCTATAATTTTGGTCAGGATATAAATATTTTAGTTTTAGATTTTTTCTCTCTGCCAGCTGCTGCCAAGGAAGAATATTACTGTGATGTTCTAAAACAGAAATTAAAATTTCATCTCCCTCTTCAACCAATGCCTCCATACTATTTGCTAATAAATTTAAAGACTCAGTTGTATTTCTAGTAAAAATAATTTCCTCTGATTTTTCTGCATTAATAAAATCTTTAACTTTTTCTCTAGCATTTTCATAGGCTTCGGTAGCACGAATGCTTAAAGTATGGGCGCCACGGTGAGGATTGGCATTAATTGTCCGGTTATAATTATCTACTGCATCCAAAACTGATTCCGGCTTTTGAGTTGTAGCAGCATTATCAAAATAAATTAAGTCTTTACCATTTATCTGCTGGTTTAAGATAGGAAAATCATCCTTATATTTTGGGGCAAATTTATCACTTAAACTATTTTCTTTAACTGCGTATTCTTGTTTTGACTTCATTAATAACACTTCCTTTAAGGTCATTAAGAGGTATCTTATCAAAAACAGGATTAAAAGCAGCCTCCACCATTAACTGTTTTGCTTCTGCTTTACTCATACCTCTACTCATCAAATAAAAGAGACGCTGTTCATCAATTTGACCTGCACTGACCGCGTGCTCACCTTCAACATTATCTTCTTCAGAAAACAAAGCCGGAATAGAATCAGAATCAACTGTTTTATCCAAAAGTAACACTTCTTCTTTTTCAGTGCCTTTGGCCTGACCTGCACCTTTTTGGAAATATAAATCTCCTCTGAATACTTTCTGAGCCCTATCTTTTAAAACACCCCTACTTTCAATCTCACTGCTGCTGTGGCGGCCCTGGTGATTCATCTTAAATCCTAAATCCAGTTTACGATCTCCATCAGCAAAATATACTGAACTGATGCTGGCTCTACTGCCATCATCAATTAAGGTGTTCTCATTATTTGTAACAGAATTTCTAGCTCCAAGTTCAATTGGAATCCAATTTAGTTCTCCCTGATTGGACACAAGAGAAATATTACTGTCAAAATTATCACTTTGATCATTAAAACGCTGAACCTTTATAATATTTAAAACAGCATTTTCTTTAACAATTACTCTAGTTAAACCATTATGGAAAGCAGCTAATTCCTGATCCTTCATTCGATAATCAATAACAATAGTTAATTTAGAGTTTTCTTCAGCTACAATTAAATTGTTATCAATTAAAACAGGATTTTCTTTGTCTAATTCATAAAATATTTCTACAGGTAATTTTAGTTCTGTATTTCTAGGAACTTTAATAAATAAGCCTGTATTATAAAAGGCATCAACCATAGATAAATATTTCTCATCAAGACCCTGATTACCTTTTTTAACTTTTTTACCTTTAAATTCCTCTAAATAGTTTAAAATTTCTTCTTCATTATTTAGATTATCTGTCATTTTTTTAAGCACAATTTGACTTTGCCACTTTTTTTCTTTAAGATATTCTTTATTATAAGGGCTGTATTCAGGAAATTGATAGTTAAACAAATTTATTCTATTAAAATCACTTTTAGTCAATTTTTCAAAAACTTTAAAACTATCTCTTCTTTTACTGCTGAGTAGTTTTGATTGACCAGTGGTTAAGTTATCAACTAATTTTTTATTATACATCTTATTATCACCTATCCTATAGTTCCTTCAAGTTCAAGGTTAATTAGATTGTTTAATTCAACTGCATATTCTAACGGCAGTTCACTAGCAATTGGTTCCACAAATCCACGCACAATCATTGCTTTTGCCTCTTCTTCACTTATTCCTCTGCTCATCAGATAGAAGATAGCTTCTTCACTTATTCGACCAACTTTTGCTTCATGACCAATATCAATATCATCAGTCTGCAATTTCATAATCGGTAAAGTATCTGATTTAGATTCATTATCCAGCATCAGTGACTCACAGGCAACTGATGCTTTAGCACCATGAGCATTCTCAGTTACTTTAAGCAGACCTCTATAGTATGCATGTCCCCCATCTTTAGCAATTGAGCGAGAATTAACAGTTGAAGTTGTGTTAGGAGCCGCATGTATAACCTGAGCTCCAGTATCTAAATACTGTCCTTCAGCAGCAAATGTAACTCCGGTAAATTCAGCTCTTGCTCTTGCTCCTTTTAAAATACTCATTGGATAAAGCATTGAAACCTTAGAACCAAATGATCCAGAAACCCATTCAATTACTCCATCTTCTTCAACTAAAGCCCTTTTTGTATTTAGATTATACATATTCCTCGACCAATTCTCAATAGTACTGTATCTTAATTTAGCACCTTTATTTATAAATAATTCTACAGCACCTGCATGAAGATTATTAACAGAATATTTTGGGGCTGAGCAGCCTTCAATAAAGTGAGCATTTGCTCCTTCTTCTAAAATTATAAGAGTATGCTCAAACTGTCCAGATCCTGGTGCATTCTGGCGGAAATAGGACTGCAGAGGAATATCCACATCTACTCCAGCCGGAACATAAACAAATGAACCACCTGACCAGACAGCTCCATGCAGAGCTGAAAATTTATGATCGTTTGGTGTGATTAATTTCATAAAGTGGTCCTTAACTAAATCTTCATGTTTTTTAACAGCGTTTTCCATATCCATATAAATGACACCCTGTTCAACCATCTCTTCTTTTAAGTTGTGGTATACAACCTCAGAATCATATTGAGCCCCGACTCCGGCTAAAGACTCTTTTTCTGCCTCTGGAATTCCCAAAGCATCAAATGTATCTTTAATCTCATCCGGAACCTGATCCCAATCACTCTGAAGATCTGCATCAGGTCGAACATAGGTAATTATATTTTCCATATCTAAATCTGAAATATCCGCTCCCCAGGTAGGAATTTCTTTTTTCTTATATATTTCTAAAGCCTTAAGTCTAAATTCGAGCATCCATTTTGGCTCTTTTTTTTCTCGTGAGATTTCCTTAATTACCTCAGGAGTTAAACCCTTAGCTGATTGATAACGGTGTTTTGATTCGTTTTTTTTATCATGAAGACTGCGGTCAATATCTTTGACTTCTGTCTTTTCGTTCATCTAAAAAACCTCCTAATAAACTAACAATTAGTTTTAGAATTACTTTCATCTAAGATTTCTTCCTTATATTCTGAATAACCTTCTTTTTCAATTAATCTAGCCAATTCCATATCCCCTGATTTAGCAATCTTTCCATCAACTAAAACATGAACATAATCCGGTTTTATATAATCTAAAATTTGATTATGGTGAGTTATTATTATCATTGCATTATCTTCAGAAGCTAGTTTCTTAATTCCTTCAGCAACTGTTTTGGTAGCGTCTACATCAAGGCCAGAGTCTGTTTCATCTAAAATAGCCAACTTTGGCTCCAGAACTGCCATCTGTAAAATTTCATTCTTCTTCTTCTCTCCACCAGAAAAACCTTTGTTTAAATAACGGTCTGCATAAGACAGGTCAATATCAAGCAGGTTCATCTTTTCTTCTAATAAAAATTTAAAATCAAAAATACTCTGCTGTTCACCGCTTACTGCAGTTTTGGCTGTGCGAAGGAAATTTTCTACAGTTACTCCCGGGATTTCCTGAGGATACTGAAATGATAAGAAAATACCCTTTTTCGCTCTTTTATCTACTGCTAGATCATTAATTTTTTCACCTTCAAATTCAATTTCTCCATTTATAATTTCATGTTCTGGATGACCCATTAAAACATTTGCCAAAGTTGATTTTCCAGCCCCATTAGGGCCCATAATTACATGTATTTCACCTTTATTAACCTCTAAATCAATTCCATTTAAAATGTTTTGGTCTTCAACTTTAGATTTCAAATCAGATATTTTTAGCAGTTTTTTATCCATAATCTATGTCATCTCCTTTATTAAAGTAATCTGCTCAGCATTGTGCTATTTATATCCTACAACATTACTCAACTTTAGTCAAGGATTTTGTTAAAAAAGTAATTAAATTTACAAAAAAAGTGATGACACTGGTCATCAGGAAAAAAATTCCATAAATTCAAGCATCATCACGATTAATTTTAGATTTCTTTTTCAATATACTTTTTTCGAAAGATCAGTCTTAAAACCACATATAAAGGAACAGCTGTTAAGGCCCCAATAAAACCAAATAAATAAACACCAGATAATACTACAAATAATACTACTATTGGATGGATTTCCAGTCTTCTCCCCTGTACCAGAGGCCTAATGACATTCCCTTCAAGATACTGTGCTATTAAAATAATTGCTAAAACTCCTAAAAATAAAAACCAACTATTCGTAACAGCTACAAAAACCGCAGGTAGACTGCCAAAAAATGGTCCAATAATCGGAATTAAAGAAGTAATCATTGCAATTATCGCTAAGGCCACAGCATTTGGCAAACCAATTATTAAAAATCCGATAAACATTACTAAACCCAAAAAGAAAGCAACAACCAGCTGAGAACTAATAAAAGTTGCTAGTAAATAATCAACTTCTTCTGCCAATTTTTCTATCTTTCTTTTTTTAGATTCTGGAACAACTTTCATAAAATTATTAAATATTTTTTGATCATCTTTTAGCAAATAAAAGACAATGAAAGGAATCAATACAATTATCAGGCCAAAGTTAGTGATTGAACTAAAAATCCCCATATAATTATAGGAAGAAATTTTCTGAGCTAAGTTATTAGCATAGGAAAATATTCTATCCCGTAAATTTAATTCTTCTAAAAAAGCGTTATCAAAATTTATATATTCTCTTAAACGTTCTATTATAGTTAAAATAAAATTGTAAATATAATTATAATTACCACTTAAGCTCTGACTTACTTCTTTACCCTGTTCATAAATAATGCTTCCTCCAAAATAAAAAACAATAGTTAAAATAGCAAGAACAATAATTAATGAGATTACTATTGATAAAGATTTACTTTTTATCCATTTATTTAAAAATCTAACAAGCGGCCTCATTAAATAATAAAAAAAAGAACTAAATAACAAAGGCAGCAAAATGAAACTCATTACTGAAGTTAAAGGTACAGTAAAATATGGTATTTGACCTAAAAGAAATATTATAACTAATATTATAATTACAGCATGTCCTGTTTTAAAAAAATACTCATTTAACATATGGATCTCCCCTAATATTCTTTTATAAATATAAAATTATACAAAAATTTAATGATTATTGGGATGAGCATTCTCAGATACAATTTTAATTGATTTAGTAACTACAGAAAGCACATCAACTAAATGCTGCTGTTCGAGTTCTTCTATTTTTGAAAAAACTTTTCCTTTTGATGTTGCTACATATTTTGCAGGTAGACGATTAAGAGCATATGTCGCCATATCTAGCAAACAATCTTCATCTTTACAAACATTTTTAAATTCTTCTCTCTTCAACATATCATCCAACATTTTTAAAACTATTTCTTCAGTTAAATTGTTTAGTCTTCCTTTTAAATGTTTAAGTCTTTCATCTTTCAACATAATATTCCCCCCATTAGTAATAAATCTAATTTTATTTTACAGCTTTAAGATTCTTAAAAAATGCTCTTAAAACTATAATTCTTTATAAAAGCGAAAAACCCTGCCTCAAATATGGCAGGGAGCTTAAGAATAATTAAATATTCCTATTCTGATATTCTCCAAAAACTTCACGCATCTGATCACTAATTTCGTTTAAAGTTGCTTTTGCCCTTACAGCTTTAATAATTGGAGGCATCAAATTGTTTCCATTTTTAGCTGCATTTTTGATCTTCAGCAATTTCCTTTTGCTTCTGATAAGCACTATCCTGTATTTCTTTCTATACAGTACTCGAATATATCAGTTATCAATTTTAAAGACTCTTCTGGCTGATAAACATAAGTACCTCTGGCTATATATTCTTTTAAAATATCATTTTGGATAGTTCCAGTAAGGTTTTTAGGATCAACCCCCTGTTCTTCTGCAGTAACAATATACATCGCTACTCCTACTCTGCCGACTTCTCCTTCAGCTAAAGGATGATCAGAATCATAAGCAATTTGGGTTGGGAGATCAAAAGCCACGCTCAGTCCTGTTTGTCCTTGATCTAAAAGATATTTAAAACGCTGATTTGTTTCTTCAGCTGTTCCATAACCAGAATACTGCCTCATTGTCCAAAGTCGAGAACGATTACATTATTGGATAAACTCCCCGAGTATAAGGAAATTCACCTGGAAATGAAATATCTTTTTGATAATCAATATTTTTTAAATTCTCCATACTGATTAAAAGCTTCCTGAGTTAAGCAGACTAAAAGATTAGGTTTTATAACTTTAGGGAAATCAATCTGATCTTCATCAAAAACAACTTCAGCTCTACTTGCACCTCCTCGTGATTCAGGTCCATAGGATTGGCTCTGGCTTACATTTAAATCATCAACCATATCACCTGCTTCTGCTTCTTCCCCAACGAGTCTGCATTACATCACCTTGAGAAGGAGCTGTTGGCAGTCCAGTTGAGGGTCCAACCCGCTGCACATTTACAACAATTACTGGCACTTCAATCATCGTTGCAAAACCCAAGTTTTCTTGTTTTAAAGTAAAACCAGGTCCACTGGCAGCAGTAATAGCCTTTTTGCCAGCCAATACACTTCTCTAAGTCATCAATTTTTACTCTATCCCTCCCTGCCTTTAATCAAAACATTGGTCGGGCAGACAGAAATACAAATTCCACAATTTTTACACCAGTCAGCATTTTCTAACTTTACCCTATCACCTCTGGCCATATTTTCACTACTCAAAATTAGTTTTTTATTATCTTGGTACCTGATTACAGGTAGAAATGAAACTGGCTGCTCTCTACTCTCTTCTTCTGAAATTAATTTAAAAACTTATTTAAAATTGTATAAAATATAAACCATTAGCTGATGGACAGTTAAACTTCTAAAAAATAGTTTATTTAATTTTCTGATAATTGATCCTTAAAATTAAGCCGGCATTTTACTGCTGGCTTAATTCTTAATCTAATTATACTAACCCAGAATGGACAACAATACTCCTGCTGCAACAGCAGAACCAATTACTCCAGCTACATTAGGTCCCATAGCATGCATTAGTAGAAAATTACCAGGGTTCGCCTCATTACCTAGCTTCTGAGAACACCTGGCTGCTTCAGGTACTGCTGAAACTCCTGCTGCTCCAATTATTGGATTTATTTTTCCATCTGTTAAATAATGCATTAATTTACCCATCATTAAACCTGAAAATGTACTTAAAGCAAAAGCCGATAATCCCAGTCCAATAATAGAAATAAACTGAATAGTAAAGAACTGTTCGGCTTTCAGACTTGCACCAACACTTAACATTAAAAGTATTGTAACAATATTTATCATTGCAGTACTGGCTGTATCTGATAGCCTTTTAGTAACTCCACTTTCTTTTAATATGTTTCCTAACATAAGCATACCGACTAGAGTTAATGCCTGAGGAACAATTAATCCTACAATCAATGAAACCAAAATTGGGAAAATCAATTTTTCAATTTTTTTAACTCTCCTCATCTGATCCATCTCTATTGCTCTCTCTTCTTTAGTAGTAAAGAACTTAATAATTGGAGGCTGAATTAAAGGTACAAGAGCAATATAGATATAAGCTGCGATAGCTATTGGACCCAACAAATGTGGTGATAACAATGAAGTTAAATAAATAGATGTTGGACCATCTGCACCACCAATAATCGCAATAGAACCAGCTTCAGCTGGATTAAATCCTAATAATCTAGAACCAAAAAAGGTAGTAAATATTCCTAATTGGGCTGCTGCTCCCAGGAGCATAGTTTTAGGCTGTGCAATTAAAGGACCAAAATCCGTCATTGCTCCAATTCCTAAAAATATTAAAGGAGGATAAATTCCTAGTCTAACACCTTCATAAAGATAATGCAGCAAACCACCAACAGTTTTAGCCGTTGGACCAGACATTAATCCTGTCCCTGGAATATTTGATAAGAAAATACCAAAACTAATTGGTAAGAGCAAAAGGGGTTCATATTCTTTAAATATTGCAAGATACATTAAAATAGCTGAGATGATTATCATCCCAACATGACCCCAGCTTAATTGGACAAAACCACTTCCCTGTAAAAATAATATTATTTTATCTATCACAAATAGTACACCATCCTTTTAACCGTTAGTTATAATAAATAAAGTATCTCCAGAATTAACCTCTTTACCTTCTTTTACACATATCTCTTTAATCACACCATCTCCAGGTGCTGTTATATCATTTTCCATTTTCATTGCTTCTAGTACTGCAAGATGTGAACCTTCTTCAACTTCTTCACCTTCTTCAACAGAAAGCATTAAGATCTGTCCCGGCATTGGTGCCTTAACTTTTATCTCACCATCCTCACCGTCAGAAGCATTTTCTATTTTTCCTTCATTTTTTATTTGAGCAGCTCTACTCTTAGCTGCTGACTGTTTTCCTAATTTACTATCATTATTATTTTTAGAAACATTAGAAAACTTAGAGTTATTCTGAGAACTATTTTTATTTATTGATTTAATATTATTATCCTCATCAACTCTCTCTACCTCAACCTCGTATACCTCATTATCAATTGATATTCTATACTTTTGCATTTTTCTTCCCTCCTGCTTAATAAATTCTATCGGATGATCTTTAATATATGAATCTATCGCTGCCGCAATAACAGCTCTTTTATTTTTTTTCTCTTTTTTTATATTTTTTGTTCTTTCAATCTGCTTATGAGTTCCTTTTTTGCTTTTCAGAAAGAATTTTTCCATTAGCCAGCCCTGAAGCTTTAAAATAATAGTTAACAAAAGCAGTACTAAAAAAACCACTGAAAGTCCAATTATTGTAATTTCCAAAGTTTCCCCTAAGACATTCATTTAACTCCTCCCGACTTTAAATAATTTTTAATAAACCAAAATTAAATTTAATCTATTTTTATAAAGGAATATTTCCGTGTTTTTTATCCTGTGCATCTTCCTTTTTATTAATCATCATTTCCAGACCATTAATTAATTTATTTCTACTCTCTTCCATCTTAATCACATCATTTACCATTCCTCTTTTAGCGGCGATATATGGATTGGCAAAATTATCTTTGTATTCATCAATTTTATCCTGGCGCAGCTGGTCTGGATCATCTGCTTTAGCAATTTCTTTTCTATAAATTACATTAGCAGCACCTTCTGGTCCCATAACTGCTATTTCTGCTATCGGCCAGGCATAAACTAGATCAGCTCGCACAGAGCGACTGCCCATAGCAATATATGCTCCACCATAAGCTTTACGCATAATTAGAGTGATTTTAGGTACTGTTGCTTCTGAATAAGCATATAGCACTTTAGCACCATGCCGAATTACTCCACCATATTCCTGTTCAACCCCTGGTAAGTAACCTGGGACATCTACTAAAGATATAATAGGGATATTAAAACTATCACAAAAACGAATAAAACGAGCAATTTTTGTAGAAGCATCAATATTTAAACAACCTGCTAAAAACTGAGGTTGGTTCGCTACTATACCAACACTCCGACCATTTAGACGTGCAAATCCGATAACTGCATTTTTTGCAAAATAAGGCTGTATCTCCATAAAACTATCCTGATCAACAATAATATCTATTACATTTTTAACATTATATGCTTTTTTCGGGTTTTCATTTACTATTTCTTTTAGTTCTTCAGTACTTCTACCTGGGTTATCATAGCTATCCAGCACTTCCGGTTCTTTCTCAAAATTATCTGGTATGTAGGATAAAAGTTTTCTTATCCGATAAAGTGCAGCTTCTTCATTAGATTCCATAAAGTGAGCTACACCACTAATTTCATTATGTGTAGCTGCTCCTCCAAGTTCTTCTGCTGAAACCTCTTCTCCAGTCACAGATTTTACAACACTGGGACCTGTAATAAACATCTTGGATGTCTGATCAACCATAACTATAAAATCTGTAATTGCTGGAGAATAAACTGCTCCACCGGCACAGGGACCTAGGATTGCTGTAATCTGTGGTACTACTCCTGATGCCTTTGTATTGCGGTAGAAAATTTCTCCATATCCATTTAGTGAGTCTATCCCCTCATTGATTCTGGCTCCACCCGAGTCATTAAGACCGATTATCGGAGCTCCATTTTTTACTGCTAAATCCATTACTTCAGAAATCTTATTGGCATGTGCTTCACCGACTGAACCTCCCATGACTGTAAAATCCTGGGCATAAACATAAACTAAACGACCTTCTATTGTACCATAACCAACTACAACTCCTTCACCTGGAACTTCCTTTTCATCCATTCCCAAAGAAGTGCTTCGGTTTTCAACAAACATGTTTAGTTCATTGAATGTCCCATCATCCAGCAAATATTCAATTCTCTCTCTAGCGGTTTTTTTATTCTTTTTATGCTGTTTTTCAATTCGTGCCTGGCCGCCACCCTGGCGAATCTTCTCTTTTTTATTTTCTAATGACTGTTCCCTATCTTCTACTGACATTATTTTTCCTCCTTAGCAAGTGGTTCACATAATTCTAATAAAACTCCATTTGTTGTTTTAGGATGAACAAAAATAATCTTCATTCCATCCGCTCCTTCTGAAGGCTTATCTCCAATCATTTCGCTCCCTGAGACTCAACTATTTCTTGTTTAAGAAATTCTAAACCTAGGACATTTTGATAAAAATTGAGTGATTTTTCCAAGTTCCGTACAGCAATACCAATATGTTCTACTCTTTTGGGATTCACATTGACCTCCTTTATTTAATCGACACAATTAAGGATAGCAAAAAACTGACTACAAGTCAACTTAGATCGTTAAATTCTTATCGATAAATTCTTCAATTAACTGATATGGAGATGCTTCTCCACTCCGCTGACTTGTAGGGTCAACTGCAATTACTACAATTTTTAATTCTGGTTCTTTTAACCACTCTTTAAGCATTAGATTGAGCAGAGAACTTTTCCCAGAACCCGCTGGACCTGTAATTCCAATGATATGCTGAAACAGTTCATCTAGTTGCTCGGACAATCCTTTTCCTCCTTTCACCTTTTAAACTTAATTACTATAATTCACCTTAATTCTTCCACATAATTCAGTATTTCTTTAATTGAACTACCGCTGCCAAATATTTTAGTAACACCCAATTTTTTAAATAATTGTAATCGTCTTTAGGAATAATTCCTCCAACAACAACTGGGATAATTCTATTATTTTCAGCTTCTAATTCTTAATTCTAATTCTTAATTGAGGTTAAATATTTGATTGAACTTTAAACAAGCATTATTCGTTCTTCACCACTGTAAATATTAAAGCGCTGACCTCTACAAAATCCAATTAAAGTAATATTTCTATCTCTGGCAATTTTAACTGCAGCATTTGTTGGTGCTGATCTTGACACTAAAAATGGTATTCCCTGCTTTAGTACTTTGATAATCATTTCTGAAGAAATTCTGCCGCTGGTGAGCATAATTTTATCTTTTAAATTAATGTTTTCTATTAGAGCTCTGCCAATTATTTTATCCAGAGCATTATGACGTCCGATGTCTTCAAGCTGATAAATAATTTTTTCAGCATTAGCTAGAGCAGCAGTGTGTGTACCACCAGTTTTTTGAAAATAATTAGTGTTCTGCTGCATTTTTTGCATTAGGACTGTAAATTTCTCAGCCGGATATTGCTGGCTGCTTTTAATTTCCTGAGCCTCAGCACTGTCTTTAAGATTAATGAAGGTTTTACCTCCTCCACAACCAGAAGTTAATGTTCTTTTTTTATAATCATTGGGATGAAAGTCTTCTTCTATTTCTATTAGAGCAACTGTTTTATTATTTTTGAAGATAATATTTTTGATATCCTGCCTTTTTTCTATAAGTCCCTCACTAGCAAGAAAACCGGTGATAAGTTCTTCCAAATTTTCCTTTAAAATCATCAAAGTTAAAAATTGATATCCATTGATAAAAAGTGTCAAAGGATTTTCATTAATAACTACATCTTCTGCTTCAATAAATTCGTTTATTTTAAATTTTCTAATTTTTTCAGTTATTAAAATTTCTTTTTTCATTATACTGCTCCTTTATTACTTAGTTTCAATTAATTCCTGATTAAGCCTGATTAAGATAGTTTGGATTCTTTAAAAACCATATCTTTTCTTATATTTAAATATTTCTCTAACAATTATTATTAACCTTTATTTTTCTAAGCAAATTTAACTAAAAGCCAAAATAAATTTGAACAAAATGTCCTTCGGACAATCTGTAATATAGTAAGGTTAAATTTTGTTGATAGCGGAAATTATGAAACTATAAATATTATCCACAACAAACCATCAGGTATAATTTCCTAGCTAATAAAAAAGCTGCTCAATTAAGAGCAGCTAATAATAATCAGTATTTTAATTCAAAATCAACTTGATTTAATAGTTTTTCCTTATTTAAATATCTCTTCAAATTATCTTTAAAAATTTCGAAACGTCTTTGATCATTTGTTGGTGAAAATCCAGAGGTGTGTGGTGTCAAAATAACATTATCCATTTCCCAAAGTTTACTGGCTTCTGGTAGTGGTTCTGGCTCTGTCACATCAAGACCTGCTCCAGCTATCCAATTTTCTTCTAAAGCTTCAATTAAATCCTTCTGATTAATTAGTGAGCCTCGGCCAATGTTAATTATAAAAGCTGATTTTTTCATGGCTTTTAATTCTTTTCTACCAATTATCCCCTCTGTTTCTGGTGTTCCAGGAAGAGTTAAGATCACATAATCAGATTTTCGAAGCAGCTTATCTAAATCTTGATTTAAGTATATTTGATCAACATAGTCGGGAAGCTTGATCATTGTTCTTTTTAAGGCCAAAACTTCAGCTCCCCAGGCCTTTGCTCTTTTAGCAATTGTGCTGCCAATATCTCCAAACCCTAAAATTCCTACCGTTGAATTGAAAAAATCCTTGATTTCATTTTTGCGCTGCCACTTTTTTTCTTTCTTATTATAAGCATAGTCAATCAAATTACGGTTATGAGCCATAATCATTGCAAATACATGTTCTGCTATTGGTTTGCCGTAGACCCCACTCGAATTTGTCAGCTTAATATCCTGATTTTGGTAAATATCTTTATTAGCATATCGATCAACGCCAGCGCTAGGGAGATGCAGCCATTTTAATTTTTCAGCTTTTTTAACTAAATCTGTTTTCGGCCAACCAAAAACTATTTCTGCCTCTTTTAATAAAGGTAGATAATTTTTTTGGGAGTCAATTAGCTTTAATTCAAATACTGAATCCAACTTATTTATTTTTTCTTCTGCTCCTGCTGGCAGATCAAATATTTTATTTTTAATTACTAAAATTTTGTTCAATTTAATTCGCCTCCTATTATTTCAGCCTATCTCTTAATTCTCCAATTCATCAATTTTTTCTTCTATTATTGATATAATTTCTTTTATAGTTTGTTCACCTTCAATTTTTAAAATTGGACAGTCTAATTTCTGCATCCACTCTTCATGAGTTCTCTTATTTCTAAATTCTGTTTGATCATAATCATATCTGGCTGCTGAATCTAAAAACTTCTGGTGACGCTCAAACATTTTCCCTCCGGGAAGTACGGCACTTCCAAAACGCTTCTGTTCACGAGTTTTTAATCTTCTTAACCTAACATTAATCGGGGTCCAGAGATAAATTACCAGGTCGAACTCATCCATAAAAATATCCCCCCACCCACAAAAAGAACCGCTAATTATCCAGCGGGTTTCATTTTTAAGGTCTTCTTTAAGCAAACGCCTACGCTCTTCAATTGAACGCAGATGTTGATAAGGTGGATTAGTTGATTTCCAAAAATAGTTGTCTGCATCAAAATGAGCAAAATTATGTTTTTCACTCAGTTTCTCTGCAATTGTTGTAGTACCAGAACCGGATGGCCCCAGAATATGTATATGATTTATCATTTATCTGCTCCTTATAAAGAATATTATCTCTTTTCAGCGGTCATAATTAAAGGAATTGACTTTAACTCTCTATACTGATCTCCATTTGGGCTCCCATAGATATTTTTTATTTCAAATCCTGCCTCGGTTAAATATTCTTCTAACTCATCCTTACAGAGAGGATATAATTCTATTTTATTTTCTGATAAAATCTTGTCTTCAAAATGATCAATCAATCTAGTTATAAAATAAATTATATTTTCCTGTTCCTGATACCTATAATCTCTTTCAAAACGAACTAAATTATCCTGACTATAAATTGTCGGCAACCCATTTAAATCCATTTCTAGAATTCGGTAATAATTTACTATTTGAATAAATATTTTTCCATTATCATTTAGAATATCAGCTGCTAACTTTAAAAATTTATTTATTTTTGTTTGAGAAAGATGGACCAGTACATTCCCAATGATATAAATACCATCAAAACTTGAGCTATTAAATTTTTCTTTAATATGCATCATTCCCAACCTATAAAAATCTATATTCACCCTACTTTCTTTCATTTTTGACTCTGCTAAAGAAATCATTTCAGCATCAATATCAAATGCCTTAAGCTGATATCCTTTTTTCGCTAAGGCAATACTATAATTACCAGTTCCACAGCCAACATCCAACAGTTTTATGTCTTCTCTTTTTTCTTTTAAATTTTTAAATGTATTATCAATTAGTTCCAGCTTTTTATCATTAAGAGGGAAAATTTTATCATAATTTTTACTGAAATCTGAATAAAATTCCATATTTATCAACTCCTAAAATGAACTCTATTAAAAAACTTATTATTATTTGAATTAACCATTAATCATAAAAATCCTGCTTTAAACCAAAAAAACCTCTTTCAGCTGCAGACCAAAAGAGGTTTTAAAATAATTTAATTTTAAATCTATACTTTTTATTAAAATTCACTACTGTTTTCTCCAACATAACCACCATTCAGAACATTCTACTTCTCCCTGCTTAATTAGTTCTTTTCTTTCTTCAAGATGAGACTTATTCTTTTCGGGATGCTTAATTACCCTATAATCAAATACCTGACTGTCGGCCCAATTGAATTGTTCTTTATTTTTTTTATCCATTTTGCTCACTCCTCAATTTTTGATATTGATTACTAATTTCAATTATAGTAAAGATAAGTTTTTTTGTCAAGTATAAAAACAAAAAAGAACAGCCAGTTAAGACTGCTCTTTAAGGTATAGTTAATTTTTAAACCATTTTATTCTGAAACTATTCATTGATCATTTAGTTAAATTTAATCCATCTCTGTTAAAACAGCCCCAATTAATCCCGGGCCAGTATGAACAACCATAACAGGACTAATTTCACTAAAATAAGTTTCTTTGATCTGAGAAATCTTTTCAAACTTCTCTAAAAGGCCTTGAGCCTCTTCTTCTGCGGCTGCATTCATAATATCAACAATATATTCTTTACCATTCTGCAGTTTATCTTTAATTATAGAGTACATCTTTTTAAGAGATCTTTTTCGTCCTCTAACCTTATCAAAAGTAAAATATTCTCCTTCATCATCGATAGCAATTATTGGCTTAATATTTAAAAATTCAGCAATAGTTCCTGATACTTTACCAATTCTGCCCCCTTTTTTAAGATATTTAAGAGTTTCAACCACAAAAAAGACTTCAATCCTATCTTTTTTAGCTTCAACTTTCTCAATAATTTCTACAAAACTCAATTCACTATTCTCAACTAAATCATTTGCATAAAGCACAAGTCTTCCTAAACCTTTTGAGAGCATCTTTGAATCAATCACTTCAACTTCTATTCCTTCAATTTGATCAGAAACCATCATGCAATTACTATAAGTTGCAGATAATCCACTAGAAATATGAATAGATATGATATGAGTATAACCATCTTTTTTCAATTCAGTATACACATCCATTATTTCCTGTGGTGAGGGCATTGAGGTTGTTGGTATTTCTTTCTCAAAACTTTTATAAACTTCTGCCGGCGTAATATCTACTCGATCATGAAACTGCTGATCACTATATATTACTTTTAAGGGAATTGATGTTATATCATATTTCTCCAACTCTTCTTTCGTTAAATCAGAAGTACTGTCAGTTACTATTGCAATTTTTTCTTCCATAATTTTTTCTCCTTTTCTAATAATTAATATATTAAAAAATTAATCATCTGCTAAATTATCAAAATATCCCTGAATTAAAATTATAGGAGTTCCTTTATCTCCACTTCCACTAACTAAATCACATAAACTTCCCAGTAAATCAGTTAATCTTCTGGGAGTTGTACCCTGTGCTTTAATATTAGCAGTTAAATCTGCTTCTTTTTCTTTGATTTCATTTTTCATTGCAGCCAATAATTCTTCACCTTTTAAATCTTTGAGCTCATTATCAGCTAAATATTTTAATTTCACTTCATTGGGAGTTCCTTCTAACCCTTTGGTATAGGCAGGTGAAACAACGGGATCTGCAAGCTCCCAAATTTTTGCTGCTGGATCTTTGAAAGCTCCATCACCATAAATCATCACTTCTACTTCTTTGCCGCTAAATTCCTTTATCTTTTCTTGAACTGATTCCACAAATTGCTGTCCATCTTTAGGAAAAAGTTTTAACTTATTTTCAGACGCCTTATTGGATCCTAAAAGTCCATAATCAGGATTATAACCCTTACCCTGATCCTGGCTGCATAATTGATCAAGACTAATAACCTTATCGGCACCATTCTCCCTTAAAATTTCTTTTGTTCTTTCTCTAGTGTGAATATCAGCAGCAATTATTTGATCTGTATAATTTAAAATTGTTTCAGGCTGATTGGCTGCTATAATTTCTATGTCTGTATCGGCAGCAATGTTTTTATATAAATCAACATAATTAACACCAGTAAAGGGATGCTTAAAATCCGCAAATTTTTGATAATACTCCTCTTCTTCAATCACATATTGGTAAGGATCAATTTTTAAATCATAAATTTTTCTTGCATCTAAAAGTGGATTTCCAACTTCATCATTTGGATAGCTTAACTGCAGATATAATTTTTTACCGCTGGCTGCCAGCCCTTTTAAAATCATAGAAAAACGGTTTCTACTTAAAATTGGAAATACAATACCTATTGAGTCTCCACTAAAAGTATTGTTAATTTCAGCTGCAATATCTTTAATATTAATATAATTACCCTGAGCTCTAGCTACTAAAGATTCTGTAATTCCTAAAACATCTTTATCTCTGAGTCCAAAACCTTCCTCTTTAATAGATTGTTTTAAAGAATCAACAACTATATCCACCAGCTGATCCCCTTCTTTGACTATTGGTGCTCTAAGACCTCTCACTTCTGTACCAACCGTTCTCATTAATTTCACCTCAAAAATTTTAAATTTTTTACAACAAAACTCATTATAGCAAAAATATCATCAATTAAGCAAGTTTATGCTTTTGTCTTATTTTAATTTATTATAAATTTATTATACTATTTTTAGCTATTAATGTACAATAACAGCCTTTAAATTAGTAAAAATATTAGTTTAAAACTGAAAAAGATGGTTTCAATTCTATTTCAAGAACTGAAACCATCTTTGAAATTATGTTATTTTATTTTCTTAAATTTCTAATAATCTCTTCAAATTCTTCTTTAGAGATTTCTCCTTTTGCATAACGCTGTCTTGCAGTTTCTTCTGCACTATCTTTATAACTGCTTAATTGTTGATTATGATAGTTCTCTCTTCTATTACTTTGATTATAATTATTATTTTCATTATTTTTCTGTACAATAAAATAAATTACTGCTGCAATTAAAATAATCCAAAAAAACATCATAAAACCTCCACCTCCATAAAAACTATTGAATCCCATATGATGACCAAATCTTCCCATAGGACCAAATCTAAACATGGTATCACTGCTCCTTATTTAATCTTGAGTATTTAACTTTAATTATATCATATAGAATAAATGTGAAGAAAATATGAATTTTTTATTTTTTAAAATAATTAACTCCTGCTTTAAACAATTTTTGATCTTTTTCTCCAATAATATTTTTAGCAACATTTTTCCCGATTCTTTCAGAATGACCCATTTTACCAAAGACTCTTCCATCTGGACTGCAGATTCCTTCGACTGCTGCAATAGATCCATTTGGATTATAAGGTATTTCCATAGTTGGTTTTCCTGCTAAATTTACATACTGAGTTACAATCTGCCCATTCTCCTGCATTTTTTTTATCATTTCTGGCTCCGCAACAAAACGACCTTCCCCATGTGAAACCGGAATTGAATGTATTTCTCCAACTTCTACATTAGCAAGCCATGGTGATTTATTAGAAGTTATTTTAGTATTTACCATCTGAGAAACATGGCGTCCAATTGTATTATAAGTTAAAGTTGGTGAATTTTCCGTCAGATCTCTTATTTCTCCATAAGGTAAGAGGCCAAGTTTTACTAAAGCCTGAAAACCATTACAGATTCCAAGCATTAAGCCATCCCTCTTATTTAAAAGTTTCATTACTGCTTCTTTGATTTCAGGATTTCTAAATACCGCTGCAATAAATTTCCCTGATCCATCTGGCTCATCACCAGCACTAAAACCTCCTGGCAGCATTACAATCTGTGACTCCTCAATTAAAGCAGCCATTTTTTCAATTGAGTTTTCAATCTGTTTTGGTTCTAAATTTTTAAAGATAAAAGTCTCAACCTCAGCTCCAGCTTCTCTAAACTGACGGGCTGTATCATATTCGCAATTTGTGCCTGGAAAAACAGGTATTAAAACCTTAGGCTTAGCTGTCTTAATTTTTGAGTTAAGACTTTGCTCACTCTGATAGGGTTCAAAATCTAATAACTCTGCTTCCAGTTCTGGCTCAACTACTGCAGCAATCTCATCTTCTGCTGCTTCTGTTTTATATATTTTTTCTAGAGGCTCTGACCAGCTTTTGATAGCTTCTTCTATAGTTATTTCAACATTTTTAACTTTTATTATTTCTTCTGCAGTAGTTTGTCCAAGATATTTATAATCTAAACCTTTAAATAATTTTTCTGGTTCATAATTTTCTTGAACCTCTAAAATCAAGGCACCATATTCTGGTGAAAACAATAGATCCTCACTTAAATCAGCAGTGATTTCTGCACCAATCTTATTACCAAAACTCATTTTTGAAATAGCTTCTGCCAATCCACCAACAGTAATTGCTGAGGCAGCTTTAATTTTACCTTTTGAAATCAATTTTTCGACCTGAGAATAATTTTCTTTAAGTTTTTCTATATTTGGCAGCTCTGCTTCATCTCGCTCCACAGGCAGATAAATCAGCTTGCTGCCAGCTTCTTTAAACTCAGGTGAAATTATATTATTAACATTAACCGTATCTACAGCAAAGGAAACTAAAGTTGGCGGAACATCTATCTCTTTGAAGCTTCCGGACATACTGTCCTTGCCGCCAATAGCAGGCAGCCCGAAATCTTTTTGAGCTCTATAGGCTCCCAGCAGAGCACTAAAGGGTTTACCCCAGCGCTCTGGATTCTGTCGCAAACGCTCAAAATATTCTTGAAAAGTAAATCTTATTTTAGAATAGTCTCCACCAACTGCAGCAATTTTAGCAGTAGATTCAATCACTGCATAAAGTGCTCCGTGAAAAGGACTCCAGGTGCTCAGCTTAGAATCATAACCACAGCTCATAATTGTTCCTGTATTTGTTTCTCCTTGGATTAAAGGTATTTTTGCTGTCATTGCCTGAGTTGGGGTCAGCTGATACCTGCCACCAAATGGCATTGTTACACTTCCAGCTCCGATTGAGCTGTCAAATTTTTCAATTAGTCCTTTCTGACTGGCAACATTTATATCAGCTAAATTATTAAGCCACTTTTCTTTAAGTGTATCAGCTCCCGTTAGGCGCTCAAATACAGCATTTTTAAAATAATTTTGCTCTGCTTTAGGTCTGCTAACTTTAACTTCAGTCTTCTGAGATGCTCCATTTGTATCCAGAAAAGCTCGACTTAAATTTACAATATCAGCACCATTCCAATTCATAATTAAGCGGTGGTGATCTTTAACTTCTGCTACAACAGCTGCCTCCAAATTCTCTTCTGCAGCCAGCTGAATAAATTCATCTACATCAGCTGCTTCAATGACAACTGCCATTCTTTCCTGTGACTCTGAAATTGCAAGCTCGGTTCCATCTAAACCCTCATATTTTTTAGGTACAGCATCCAGATTTATCTCCAGTGCAGCTGCCAATTCACCAATAGCAACGGAAACCCCACCGGCTCCAAAATCATTACAGACTTTAATCTTTTTGCTGACTTCTGAATTTCTAAATAAACGCTGAATCTTTCTCTCAGTTGGTGGATTACCCTTCTGCACTTCAGCACTACTCTCTTCAATTGAATCTTCCGTGTGCACCTTGGAAGAACCGGTTGCTCCTCCACAGCCATCACGTCCTGTTTTACCGCCCAGCAGTACTATAATATCACCTGGTAGAGCTTCGCCTCTGACCACATTTTCTTTGGGGGCAGCTGCAATTACAGCTCCTATTTCCATGTGTTTAGCCAGGTAGCGCTCATTATAGATTTCATTGACCAGTCCAGTTGCCAGACCAATCTGATTTCCATAAGAACTGTAACCATCAGAAGCTTTCTGGACAATTTTTTTCTGAGGTAATTTACCTGCTAGAGTTTCTTCAATTGGAGTTCTGGGATCACCAGCTCCAGTTAACCGCATTGCCTGATAAACATAGGAACGACCAGATAATGGATCTCTAATTGCTCCACCAAGACAGGTGGCCGCACCACCAAAGGGCTCAATCTCAGTTGGATGGTTATGAGTTTCATTTTTAAACATCACCAGCCAGTCTTCATCTTTACCGTCCACATCAACAGTGACTTCAATACTGGCAGCATTAACTTCATTTGAAATCTCTAAATCATCTAATTTACCTGCTGCTCTTAATTCTTTCATTCCCAGCAGAGCAATATCCATCAAGCAGATATCTTTTTCTTCGCCCTGATAAATTTTTTGACGCCCATTTAAATACTCCTGATAAGCTTGTTTTATTCCTTCAGTAAATTTACTTGCTTCTATTTCTACTTTTTCAATTTTGGTTAAAAAAGTTGTATGTCGGCAGTGATCAGACCAATAAGTATCCAGCACTCTAATCTCAGTGATTGTTGGATCTCTTTTTTCTTCATCTCTAAAATAGATCTGGGTATGCTTTAAATCTGCCATACTCATTGCCAGACCAAGTTCGGACAGTACATTTTTTAAGCCGTCTTCATCTGCTTCAATAAATCCAGCTATAGTCTCTATTTTTTCAGGAACTTTATAATTCATTTCCAGTGTTTCTGGTTTTTCTAGTGCTGCCTCTCTCGAATCAACAGGATTAATATAATAATCTTTTATTTGTTCTACTTCTTTTTTATCTAAATTTCCTTTTAAAATAAATATCTGGGCCACCCGAACAGTCGGTTTCTCGTCAGTATTCAAAATTTGAATACACTGTTCTGCGGAGTCAGCCCGCTGATCATATTGTCCGGGCAGATATTCAACTGCAAAAATTTCTTCATCTGCTTCAGTCTCAATTTTTTCTTGATAAATTAAATCTATCGGAAGCTCTGCCAAAATTGTTTCACAAGCTTCGTGATAAGCTTTCTCAGAAATATCTTTAATATCATAACGATTGAGCAGTCTTAAAGATTCTAAATGCTCTAACTCCAAACTCTCTCTAAAATCATGCAGCAGCTCTTCTGCCTGAACATCAAAACCTTCCTTTTTCTCAACAAAAACCCTTCTGATCTGATCTGCCATTTTAAGCGCCCCTTTTTGAAAATTTTTATAACTTCTAAAACTACCTCAAATAAATTATAAACTCGGCTCCCTATTCTTAATTATTCATAATAAATTACAAAAGTTTTTCTAATTAAATCAAAATATGAAACTTAGTTATTCTTTAATTTTTTATCGGAATGATATCAATATTCTTATTAGAATTAACTTTTATAAGAACAAAAATCCCTTGTAATTTAATTATAGAATGATACACTTAAGTAGTAAAATTAATAATACTAATATCATTAATAAGGAGGATTAATTAATGGCTTTAAATTATGAATTATATAAAGTTTTTTATCAAGTTGCAGTTAACTTAAGTTTTTCTGAAGCTGCTGAAAATTTATATATATCTCAATCTGCCGTTAGTCAAAATATTAAAAGTTTAGAAAAAGAGCTCAAGACTGAACTTTTCATCCGCAGCACCCGCAATGTAAGGTTGACTGAAGCAGGAAAAATATTATTTGAACATATTGAGCCGGCATTTAATTTAATTGAAAGTGGAGAAAAAAGCATCAGAGAAATCAATTCTTTAGAAAGAGGAGAAATCCATATTGGTGCTAATGATACAATCTCTAAGGATTATTTGCTTCCCTATTTGAATAAATTTCACCAGCTTTACCCAGAAATACAAATTCAGATTACAAATAGGACCTCCAGCACCTGTATTGACCTCCTGCAGCAGAGCAAAGTTGATCTAATTATCAGCAATCTTCCCAATTCAAAAATCACTGAGCAGATGGAATGTCAGGAAATTTTCAGTTTTAATGATCTTTTTATAGCAGGCAGTGAATTTAAAGAATTGAGAGAAAAAGAAATTAAACTGAGGGAAATAAAAAACTATCCTCTCTTAATGCTGGAAGCAAAAACTACAACCCGAAAATTTCTGGAGAATGCTTTAACTAAACTGGATATTGAAATTGAGGCTGCAGTCGAACTCGGAAGTGTTGACTTATTAATCGAAATGACAAAAATTGGTCTCGGTATTGCACTGGTACCTGAATACTGTCTTGACCTCAAAGAAGAAGGTTTATTTAAAGTTAAAACAAAAGAAAAACTGCCAGCAAGAAAACTGGCAGTGATAAAAATGAAAAATATTCCAATTTCAAAATCAGCAGATAAATTTATACAAATAATTACTGATGTGCTTTATTAATAAAAATAATTTGAAAATTTGAGCTATTCTAACTGAAAAGTAATTATTTAAGGTCTTCATAAAACTTTCCAGCTAATTCAAATTTTGAACCCCTGTATTTAAGTAAATTAACATTTTTTCTGCAGGCCTTTTTAACCGCTATTTGTTCAAAATCCTTACCTTCTACTAAAATAACAGCTGAAATATCAGCTAACAGAGCCACACCAACAGTCACCAGACCATCTAAAATAGTCAGCCAGATATTACCCTCTTCTGCCATTTTCATTACATCATGAGGTTCATCACCAAAATAAACACCATTAATTTCAACATCCAGGTTGTTTCCAGCGACTATTTCCAGTTTGTATTTTTCTGCAAATTCTCTTACTGTCATCTTTAATTCCTCCCTAAAATTTAATTAATAGCTTATTTACTATATTCTTGCTGACTAAAACATTTCCTTCTTTTGAGCAGTATTTATACTCAATCCTGCATTAATAATCTTAGATCAGTATCTTTTAAATCAGGGATTAAAATCCCCATAATTTGGTATAAATATAAAAATTCATCTAAGAGATCCCCTCTATCTTCTTCAGGTATATTTCCTTCTGCTTCCATAAATTCTTCCAGATTATCATTGATATTAGAAAATGAACGAAACAATTTGCGGACTGGATTTCTATTATGATCCTTACTCCCATCATCCCAGTAATCTTTCATCTTTAACCTTTCCCTTCTCAATAATACAGCCGAAACTGCTTCTTCCATTGGAATATGAAGATATTTATAAAATAAATCTATCACAGCCTGACTTTCTTTTCTGCTTAAATTATACTTAATTACTGCATCTAAAAGTTGATTAGCCTTATTAGGGTCACCTGTTTTAGAAGATAAAGCATGGGCCAAACTTAAATGAGATAAGGTAATAGGAGAGTCTTCTTTTAAAACTTCCTGTTGATATTTTTCCTTCATTTCAAGAATGTTTAACCAGAGAGTTAGTGTAGTTCGGGCAACTCCTAGTTTTTCTGCAGCATCTTTTTTACTTAAATTATTGTCTTCAATAAATTTATTTATAGAAATGGCCCTCTCTAAGGGATTCAAATCCTGCCTCTGTAAATTTTCTATTAGCTGTATTTGTCGAAACTTTTCTGGAGAAATATTCTCGTCAAATATTACAGCTGCAATTTTATCTTTTTTATCCTTTTTTACAGCTCTTAGCCTTCTTTCTCCAGCTATTAGCAAATAATGATCTTCTTTTTTCTGAACTACAATTGGCTGTAGTTGACCTACTTCAGCAATGGACTTTGCTAGACTATCTATTCTTTCTTCAGAAAAATCATGACGCACCTGTTCCGAACGACTTTTTATATCATTTAATGCTATTTCTTTATATTTCATTTTATCCCCCAATTTCTCACTGCAGATTTAAAATTTAAATTTATTCTAACTAAAAACTAAAATTGATTTTTATTTAATTTTAACATATCATATTAATAGATTGAATATAAATTTAGCTGAAAGTAGAACTTATAATCCCAAACTAAATCTATAAGGAGCATCTAGAATGAAAAAGCATCTTAATATAATTAGTTTAACAAATAAATTGGAAAAAATAAACTACCTGAGAGTAGAAAAAGATAAAAATTTAGCAGAATTTTCAAGTTTTAAGGTTGGTGGTCCTGCCGACTTATTCTTAGTACCACAAAAAATTGAAGCGTTACAAGAACTAATGCCTTTACTTATAAAATCAGATCTGCCTTATTTTATTTTAGGCAGAGGCAGCAATTTAATCATTTCTGATAAGGGTTATCAAGGTATTATTATTTATACAGCAGCTTTAAATAATTATCAGATTAATAATAATATAATCACTGCTCAATCTGGGCTTGAATTAAAAGAAATTGCTGATTTAGCTTATGAAAATTCTCTAAGCGGTTTTGAATTTGCCGCTGGTATCCCTGGTTCTCTAGGAGGTGCCCTTTATATGAATGCTGGTGCCTATGGAGGAGAAATGAAAGATGTAATAATTAAAGCTAAATTTGTTAATCAAACTGGAAAACTGATTGATTTAAATAAGTCTGAGTTGAATTTAGATTATAGAACAAGTATTTTACAAAAAGAAAACCCTGATTGGGTTGCGGTTAGTGTAACACTCAAACTCCAAAAAGCTGAGCAAAAAATTATCAAAGCGAAAATGGATGAATTACATCAAAAACGCTGGAGTAAACAGCCAATGGAATTACCAAGTGCAGGGAGCATATTTAAAAGACCACCTGGACATTATACAGGGCCTCTAATCGAAGAAGCAGGCCTTAAAGGGTATCAAATAGGTGGAGCTCAGGTTTCTACCAAACACGCAGGTTTTATAGTCAATAAAGGCAGTGCAACTGCTGAAGATATAATTAATCTAATTAACAAAATAAAAGAAGAGGTCTATAAAATTAGCGGAGTCCAACTTGAAGTCGAACCCCGTTTTTTAGGTGAATTTTAATCGAGCAGTTCCTCCTTTTTACTGCGGGGGAGCTGCTTGATTTCATATTCTCTTTTCTGGGCCAGACTGCGGTTCTTAAAGGATTCCTGATGCCGAAGCTTAACCGGCAGACGTCCCCGCGTATATTTAGCTCCCTGACCAGCATTATGTTCTTCCAGTCTCCGCTCTACATCAGTAGTATAGCCTGTATAAAAGCTGCCGTCACTGCATTCAACCACATAAATATAATGTAAATTATTAGACTTATTATCTTTAATAACTTCTACTTCTTCTTTATTTTTTTCCATATTCCTGAATATATTTGCCGAGTGCCCTTAAGTGCTCTTTTTCTTCTTCAATTAGCTGCTTAACAGCTTCAATAGTTTTTCCTTCATTGTAATCACACATTTCACGATAAAATAAAATAGAATCTTTTTCAGCCTGAATAGCCAGTTTTAAAGCTTTTTCTACATCATTTAAAGCTTCAACTGATTCGTCACTGTCATCCTTAGGAAAAACAGAATACTCAATTAAATAATTAAAATAGGCACTTACATCCTCTTCATAAAGGTAATCTGCGTTATCGTCTCCCTCACGCAGTTCCTCTGTTAAAGCTACAAATTTTTCATAATGATCCTGTTCATCCTGAGCTAATCTTTTAAAGAGTTCTCTCAAATCTCTATTTTCTGCTGCCTCAGCATGTTTTAAATAAAACTTTTTTCCTCTTTTTTCAATATCCTTAGCCATTTCCATTACTTCTAAGGCATTAAATCTTTCTTTCACTGTAAACCCCTCCAAATTGTAATTATTTGATAATGTTTTTGCAATATCAATGTTATAATAAACTTCTTTTCAATCATTAATTTATCTAAATTGTATCATATATTTTGGATTATTTAAATAAAAAAAGCCCAGCTCAAAAGCCAGGCTGTTTCTGTTATTTGAGGCAGAACTGATTCAGATTATTCTAAACTATAATCTAAATTAAAACTGATAACCTAAGGAAACAGTTAACTTAGAATATTCAACATCTACGTTATTACCAGGTCCACGAAAATCATCTGCTTCACCATTATTAACTGAATACATTAGCTCTGCAGACATATTATTTGATAAATCCATACCTGCACCAACAGCATAATACATACCACCAGAAGTATCAGAGGTATTATCCATATCAAAGCTGTTATAACCTAAGTGACCTAAGAAATAATAGGGACTGTTCTGCATATTATAGTGAGCTAGAGCATAGAAAGGAACAAAGTTTAGAGAGTCGTTTAAACCATTATCATCTAAATCACGATCTAATTGATACTGAACTCCACCACCAAAGGTCCACTCAGAAGTATAAGGAACTTTATATTCTCCAACAAGTGTAAATCCAGACTCTACATCTGTATCACCATAACCATCAATATCTGCTTCTCCACCAAAATCAATTGCACCTTTAATATCCCAGTAACCTGGAACCTGTGCCATAGAAGCTGAAGAAACACCAACAACTAAAAACAATGCTAAAAATAAAACTAATGCTATTTTTTTCATCTTAATTACCTCCAATATTTTTTATATTAAAATTGTACCTGCCTCAAAAACTATTTATTTTCCCATATACTTATTTTATCACATTAAATATTAATATCAACCAGCGCTGTTATGCCGACACCTTCAATTCGATCAATATTCTTAATATTAACTGGATTAGTTGTATTTACAGGAATTAAAGCTCTAATTCTAAAATCTCCGCCTTTAAAATCGCCTTCAAGCTGAGCAACTGCCTTTACTTTCTCCACCTTTTCTTTTGGTCCAGAAACCTGGACTGCACCAGCATAAGAGTTAGAACCAACAGTTACAATTGGTACTACTTTTGTTTCTTCTTTAACTTCTACTCCATTATTTAAAGTTAAAGTATTAATAAAATTATTTATCGGTTCAGCAAATTGATCCACAACAACTCCTATTCCAACAGTCTTTAAAATTGATCCTAATATATTAGAATCAGCTTTTGTCACAGTAGACACAACTGGCAAAACTATAACTGTAAGCACCAATACCATCACAATAAATTTATAAAAGTTTTTCATTTTCTCATCGCTCCTAACATTATTTAATCTTCAATTTAATTAAAACTCATAACCTAACTCTAAGCCCACCCTATCATCTTCTTCCTCAAAATCATAAGCAAAATATAAATCTAAAGCTATCGGTCTTAAACCCAGCAAAAATAGTTGTGAGTTCAAACCTATGCCAGCAGTTTCTCCACTGTTTTCTTCATTTTCGTAATAATCAGCAAACAAATAAGCACCTATATCTGTAGTCTGGAAAAATCCTCCAAGGTAAATCGGATCAATAAATTGGTGATTATAGTTGAAATCTAAAGCAGCCTGAAATTCTGTTGTCTCAGATAAAGACTGCCCTCTATAAATTATTGGAGAATCTAATAAATTAGTATTATTATAAACTATACTGCTTTCTAAATTCCATTTGGAGCCAAGATCTAAATGGATAATATTAGATGATAACACTTTTGCCTCTGACCTATCGATATTATAGATAAAATCATTTTCTGTCTCAAAATCAAATAAATTACCTGTTTTACCAAAGCTGCTGCTCAGTAAATAATATTCTTCATTTCTTTGCTGTCCATAGCCCAGAGAACTCTGAAAATAATCAGCAAAATATTTAATTTCAAAACGATAGTCATCTTTGGTCTCAGACTGATAATCATTTGCATAAGCTAAGAAAAGATCGGTCCTTTTGGTCAGTTTTTTCAACTCAAGGCGAGCTTCATATCCTTCATTAAAAAAATCATCACCCTTTATATCAAAAGATAAATTATCTTTTTTTAATTCTATTCCTGTCTGAAAATTATCTTCAAAAGGAACTATCAGTTCCTGATCAAAATAAGATTGATCATGTCCATAATTCAAAAATAGTGATCTATCACTACCATCGACAATAAAGCGATTATTTTCAAGATCATTTAAAATATCCTGAATATTTACTTTTTCTTTTTCTTTATATTTATAAAATTCAATTTCTCTTTTTTCTAATTCTTGTTTTAAAGAAGGTATTATTTTTTTTGTGCTTTGATAACCATGTTTTACTAATTTAGGAGCCTGATTAAAATCCATAAAGGTGTAATCATCTACATCAATATCAATAACAAAATCAGCATAATTTTTTATTATCTGTTGAGAATAATTATCCTGTATGATATTTAAAAATCTATTAATAGAAGCTGAAGCACTATTAAATGTTTCGTGATTTTCCTTTGGAAAAGAAGTAGTAGCAATTACAAAATCTGCTCCCAAAACTGCGGCAGCCTTAGCGGGAGTTGCTTCCAAAATTCCTGCATCCATAAAATATCTGTCATTACGAGTTTCAATTGGAAAATAAATTGGAATTGAATAAGAACTCTGGATAACTTCTGATATTCTACCACTAGTGGTAATATATTTTTTTCCTTCCCCAAGTTCAAAACTCAAAAGGGCTGCGGGAGTCTGAAAATTTTCTAACCTTTTATTAGGTGCAATCTCTTCTAAAAAAAGATTTAGCTTTTTAGTATCAATTAAAGAACCACTACCACCGATACCTGGTTCAACAAGCCGACCAAATGAAGTAGTTGTAACTACATCAAGCATCTGCTCAGTATTTAAACCACTTCCATACATCACACTGACTATTGCTCCCATGCTGGTCCCTGTCATAAAATCAAAAGGTATTCCTGCTTCCTCTAAAGCTTTGATTACACCAAAGTTAACCATTGCTCTGGCCCCTCCACCTGAAAGAGCCAAACCAACAACAGGGCGCCTCAAATTATTATAATTAGCAGTAAAATCATCATAATTTTCTACTAAATAACTTTCTCCTCCCAATTCAATTTCTGTCACCTCAAGCTCATTTGCCTGCTCTGCATAAACAGATGTAGAAAAAACAATTATTACTATCCAAATAAACAAAAATATTTTTTTCATTATCTCACCCTCGATGAAAAACTAAGTAAGGATAATTTGAATTATCCTTCATTATCTGCATTATACTATATAATACCTGTTATTTCTAGCTTTTTAAACAGATAATATCTCAGATTCAGATTTTACTTTTAAACTAAAATAAAATATAATATTAGTGTAGAGAAGATTTTCGTCTAAAGTCGCAAATCAATAATCTAAAAGGAGGAATCATTTATGCCACATATTGTTTTTGACGGACCTGAACTCAGCAAAGAGCAGAAAAAAGAACTTATTAAAAATTTCACCGATACTGCCAGTAAGGTCACAAATATTCCTAAAGAAGCATTTGTTGTAATGATAAAAGAAAACGATCTAGAAAATATTGGTGTTGGTGGAGAACTTTTATCTGAAAAAAAGTAAATATTATTCCTAAAATTAGAAAATAATTATTCACTAAAGAGCTCCCTGGAAATCTTATTTAAAAGCTAATTATTTATTTCCCGGGAGTTTAAATTTATAAAATTTCTAATCATAAATTAATCCCTCTTTATTGTATAGTTTATAATTCTCTTCTTCATCCATCTCATAACAAGAGTATCCAGCAAACCACGCCACATCCTATTATTTACTCCATATTTTGATTCCCCATATTTGCGAGGATAATGATTAACTGCAACTTCCTTAACCCTGTATTTATTCATTCGCGCCAGGGTAGGATAAAACCTGTGCATTCCCTTAAAAGGATAAAACTCTTTATGTATTTCATTTTTGAATATCTTTAGAGGACAACCTGTATCAGTAATTTCTTCACCAGTAATAAAATTCCTAACCCCATTAGCAATTAATGAAGATATCTTTTTAACAATTCCATCATTACGATTAACTCTTTTCCCGACTACCATATCATATTCTTTAAGATAGGGAAGCATTTTAAATATATCCTCCGGTCTAACCTGAAGATCTGCATCTAAAGTAATTATATATTCACCTTCAGCTTCTCTAAACCCTGCTAAAAAAGCCGCAGTCTGACCATTATTCTCCTTAAAATGTACTGCCGAAAGTATTTCTATTTCTGATGCAAGCTCATCTATTTTTTTGCTGCTTCCATCCTGACTGCCATCATCAACATAAATGATCTGATAATCTAAATTTTCACTTCCTAATTCTTCAATAATGCTCTCCGTTAAAGGAGATAAATTTTTAAGTTCATTATAAACTGGTACTACAATTGAAAAATCATACTTATTCTTTTTCATGTCCTCACAACCTTTTAAAATATAGTTCTTATCCGTTTCTATTGGTGAAAAAAATAGCTAAAAAGAAAACCCTTAGTTTGTCAATTTTTTTAATCCGGGAAGTCTACAAAACTCCCCGGATTTTTATTAATTAAATTAGTTTAGATGCCTCTTCTTTTGTAATCCCTTTTACTTTTGCAACTACAATTGTTCGCAAATCCGTCACTAAAGTATAAAAAATCGGAATTACAAAAAGAGTTAAAAAAGTAGCAAAGGTTAAGCCGCTAACAATTACTATTCCCATTGGCTGAGTTGATTCTGATCCTTCTCCAATTCCCATAGCTATTGGCAGCAAACCTAAGATAGTTGTCAGTGCTGTCATCATAATTGGACGCAGTCTAACCGTCCCGGCTGTTATAATAGCCTCAATTCTTTCTGTACCTCTGCGGCGCAGCTGATTAATGTAATCAACCATAACTATCGCATTATTTACAACTATTCCCGCCAGAGTTATTAAGCCCAATATTGAAGCAACAGAAACTATAGAGTTAGTTATATACATGCCAAAAATAACACCAATCACTGCCAGTGGAATAGTGAACATAATTGTAAATGGATGAACTAATGATTCAAACTGGGAAGCCATAACCATATAGATCAAAATTACTGCTAAACCAAAGGCCATACCGAGACTGCTAAATGATTCCTGCATATCTTCAAATTCGCCCTCATAACTAAATCTATAACCATCCGGTAATTCTAGTTCAGATAAACGAGATTGAATCTGATCCATTACTGTACCAAGATCTACGCCGTGAATGTCAGCAGTTATTTCAGAATGACGCTCCTGATCTTTGCGTAAAATTTCTACTGGCCCTTCAGTAATTTCCAGACTTGCTACCCTACTTAATGGTATCATCTCACCAGATGCAATTTGAATATTAAGTTCTGGCACCTGAGACATCTGTTCTATTTGATCTTCCTGCAGACGAACTCTAATATCATATTCATCACCGGCAACTTCATATCTTGTTGAAGTATTCCCATTAATAGCTGTCCTGACTGTATTTGCTATTTGACTTACATTTAAACCAAAGCGGCTTGCAATAGAGCGGTTAACCTTTATCTGATATTCGGGCTGTCCTTCTGAAAGACTATTGTCAATTTCTCTTAAGCCCTCAATATCTTCTATGGCTGCAGTAGCTTTGGCAGTTTCTTGCTCCAATACATCTAAATCGTCCCCAAACAGTTTTACATTGACCGGAGCACCACCTCCACTTATACCCTGTTGTTCTTCGACAGAGAGGTCTACATCAGGTAGATTAATACTTTGTCTAATTTCTTCCATTACTTCGGCTGTTGAGCGATCTCTTTCAGCCAGATCAACCAGATCGACACTTATATTTCCCAGATGACTGCTGGTAGAAGTAGACATCCTCTGACTACCAGATCCAACTGTAGCAATTATTGTTTTTACTTCCTCTATATTCATCAGTACAGATTCAATTTCTGTGGAAACTTCGTTGGAACGTGATAATGCGGTCCCCACTGGGAGTTCATAACTAACTGAAAATGCTCCCTGATCTGTACTGGGCATAAATTCAAATCCTATTTGTGGAATTAGTGCCAAACTACCGATCAGCATAATTACTAATAATACAACAACTACCCAGCGGTGTTTAAGAACTCTACTTAGTGCTTTCCGATAAATTATTCTGATTCTACCTTCTTTTTCAGTTCTATCTAATTCTTTCTGCGTAACTTTCAGAATTTTGGAAGCCAGCATAGGAATCAAGGTTAGAGCAACTATTAAAGAAGCAATTAAAGAAAAGGCTACTGTAAGTGCCAGATCCTTAAATAACTGACCTGCCATTCCTTCCACAAAAACTATAGGTAAGAAAACAACTACAGTAGTAACTGTAGAAGCAGCAATTGCCATTCCAACCTCAGAGGCTCCTTCACGGGCAGCTTCAATTTTACCCTCACCTAAACTCCGGTATCGATAGATATTTTCCAGAACAACTACTGCATTATCCACCAGCATACCGACCCCCAGAGCCAGTCCACCTAGTGAAATAACATTTAAATTAACATCTGCGAAGTACATTAAAATAAAAGTACCAATAATTGAGATCGGCATTGCTGTTGCAATAATTATTGTACTGCGAATATTTCTTAAGAACAAGAAGAGTATAATTACAGCTAAAAGACCACCAAGAACAGCATTTTGACTTACACTGGCAATGGATTTTTCTATAAACTCAGACTGATCCATCGCAATTGAAAAACTGTAATCAGGATAATCATTTTGTATTTGATCTATTTCTTCTCTAACAGCACTCGCTACTTCAACGGTATTTGCATCTGTTTGTTTCTGGATTGCGAGTGATAAACTGCGCTTTCCATTAGTTCTGGATAAAGTTTTTAGATCAGCAAAACCATCCCTAACTTCCGCTACATCGGATAATTTAATCTGTCCATTCCCCACCGGAATATTAATGTTTCTAATTTCATCTAAATTAGAAAATTTACCAACTGTTCGAACTAAAAATTCTTTATCGCCCCGCAGTACATCACCTGCAGAAACATTGATATTTTCAGCTCGCACGATATTGGTAATAGTATTAAAGTCAAGATTGTAATGACTCAGTTTATCTCGCTTAAGAGAAACAATTATTTCTCTCGTCAATCCCCCCCGCATATTTACCTGGGCAACTCCCGAGATACGTTCCAGTCTGGGAATTAATTCATCTTCAACCTCTTCTTTTAATTCATCAATCTCTAAACCCTGGGCTGAAACACCATAGACCATTATCGGTATCATGGCAGGATCAAATTTAAAAATCATCGGGCTGTCAGCATCTTCAGGTAAAGTCATGCTATTAACTAAATCCACCTGTTCTCTTAAATCCTGAACAGCAAAATCCATATCACGACCCCAGTTAAATTCTACAACAACTGTTGAGGAGCCCCTTGAGGAAGTTGACGTAATACTTTTAACTCCTTCAACTGTAGCAACTGAGCTTTCTATCTCTTTTGTAATTAAATTCTCTATTTCTTCTGAGCCAACACCCTCATAAGTTGTAACTATTGCTGCCCCAGGAAAGGTGATATCTGGGAAAAGGTCAAGACTTAATCTGGAAAGTGCCACCGAGCCAATCAGCAGCACCATCAAAATGATCATTGCAGTTGTAACTGACCTCTTTATCGAAAAATCGGATAACTTCATTAATTTCTCACCTCAACTTCCTGGCCGGCTTCTAAATTGCTTTGTCCTCTAATTATAACATCCTCATCAGCATTTAAACCTGCCAGAATTTCAACTCTGCTGTCAGTTTTAATTCCTATTTTTAAATCTTTTCTGACGGCTTTTCCATCTTCTACCACAAAAAGATATGGATTATCACTATTAAGATTAACAATACTCTCTATTGGTACAACTACAGCTGAACCTGATTTTCCTTTAGCAATTTTAACATCTGCAAACATTCCAGCTCTTAACCTGTGATCAGGATTAGGAATTTTTGCTTTAACTAAATAGGTACGGCTGGAAGGGTTAGCTGCGGGTGATATGTTGGTAATTTCGCCTTCTATATAATGCTGCATTGTCTCAGCTTTTACTTCTACAACTTCACCTTTTTTAACTGCAGAGGCAGTTGAAGCTGTAACATCAATTTCTGCATAAAGTTCTTTAGTATTAACCAGATGAATAACGGTCTGACCGGCAGTTATTATTTCCCCCTGATCAATATTAACTTTATTTATTAAGCCGGCAACAGGTGCTGTTATTTGAGTTTTAGAAATTTGATCTTCAATCTGGGCCAGACTTGCCTCCGCCTGTCTTACTGAAGCCAGACCGGCTCTTACTCTTTCCTGCCTGGGACCACGCTCTGCCTCTGCTAAATTTGCCCTTGCCACTTCTAAATTGCTGCGGGCATTTTTAACCTGTCTCCGCGCATTTTCAAGCTGCTGTTTTAATTCTGTTGGATTGTTAAATGTTTTCTTTGCAAGCTGATAACTTTCTTCAGCTAAAGAAAAAGCTGATTTTGCCTGATTTAAAGACACTTCAGCATTCTCAAATGCACTTTTTGCATTATCAAATTCTTTTTCAGAAACAACATCATCATTATATAATTTTTTTGAACGATCATAATCTCTTTTTGCCTGCTCATAATTAATTTTAGCCTGATTTAAATTATGTCTTGAGCTTTCAAGCTGCTGTTCAGCACTAACAAGCTGCTGTTCTAAAGCTCTTCTGTCATTATATAATTCTTCCATTAATTTGAGATTTATTTCTGCACTTTCTAAACTTGCTTTTGCATTTTCATAAGTGGAACGAACTCTGTCCATTTCTTCCTTAGTGACTCCATTTTTTAATTCCTGATAATTTGCACGAGCTTTCTCCAAAGAAGCCTCTGCCTGTTTTTTCTGAATTAAAAGAGACTCATCATCAATTTTTATAAGTTCTTCATCTTTCTTAACTTCTTCTCCAATTTCTACATTAATCTTTTCTGCTACTCCACCGATCTGAGCTGGAACATTTACATCCTGAATTGGAGTTAGGATACCTGTAATTATTTCATTTATACTAATATCTTCTTTAATAGATTTTGCAGTTTCTACAACCTGAGTATTATTCTGCGCAAAGGCTGTAGAGCTTATAAAGACTAACAGCAATATCAAAACAAGTATTTTTCTATTTCTCATTATTTACCACATCCCCAAAATATTCTTTTAGTCGTCCACTTTTATATAAAGTTCTAAATCTTTCGATATCATATTCATATTCTGACTGCAGTAAAGAAATTTTAGCTTGATTATAGGTTGATTGAGCATCTATAACATCAGTATTGCTTGCAACTCCAGCCTCATAACTCTTATTTGCAATTTCTAAATTTTCTGCAGCATTTTCTAAAGAAAGTATTTCTAAGTCAATTTTTTCTGCATTTTCTTTAACAGTTAAAATAGAATCTTCAACTTCAATATTTAAATTTTCCAGTAGATCCTGACGGTTATTTGCTAACTTCTGCAGTTCATTTTCCTGTTTATCAGCATTAATTCCACCTTTGCCACCATCATATAATGGTACATTTACTCCCAAAGTCATTGACCAGCTTTTTTCATCCATAAATTCTTCTCCCTGCCAGTCATAAGAACCATTTAGAGAAACATTTGGCCGATAGTACTGACCTTCTAATTTTTGATTTAACTTTACAATTTCTTTATTTAATTCTAAGATCATTAGCTGAGGATCATTTTCTACAGCAGTTTTAAATAATTGATCCTGGTCTAAACTGAAATCAAATTCTGTTTTCGGTTTTTCAACACTATATTGAGCTTCATAATTTAATAACTGGGCCAGTCGGCGGCGAGCTATCTTAAGATTATTTCTGGCTGCTGTCAGCTCTTCTTCAGCATTTCTTTGTTCAATCTGACTTTGCAGCAAATCTCTGCGAATGGCTATTCCAGCTTCTAAATTATTCTTTACTACTCGCAAATGTTCATTTACTATATCTAAAGCTTCTTGTCTAATCTCAACCATTCCTTCAGCTTGCAGAACTCCATAATAGGCTTGAATTAGAGAAAAAATCTGATCTTCAACTGTTTTCTCATATTCAGTTCTTGCAATTTCTAAACCATAAGCTGCAATTTCTTTCTGCATACTAACTTTTCCACCCATCCAAATTGGCTGAGTTAGAGAAATTGAGGTTGAATAATTTTCATCAGGACCATACCCCCCTAATGGAAGCTGTTGTCCTTCATCAAATTTAGTATAAGAGCTCTGCAGATCTAGGGTTGGAAAATAACTCCTTACTGCCAGTTCCTCATCTTTTTCAGCATTATCTATATCCTGGCGGGCATTTTTTAAAGTTCTATTTTCTTCAATTAATAATTTTACTGCTTCTTCTAATTCTAAGTTTTCAGCTGCTATAACAGCAGAACTGGAAAAAAATAAAATCATTAATAAAAATAAAGTTATAACTGTGTTTTTTTTATTAACTTTAATTTTCATCTAATTAATTCTCCTTCCTGCTAATTCCATTCATTATAAAATCATAAATAAAATTAATTTTCTTTTCTACCTGAGCATGATCCAATAATTCTTTGGTTTGAGGCGTAAATAAAACTGATAAAAGCATAGTTGAAATATCAACCGGATTTTCATTTTTAATGATACCTTCATCAATTCCTTGTTTAATAATTTCTGCTACAACATCTATATTTTCTTTGTGTTTAGCTTCAATTGTATCTTTAAATTCATTACTGATTAGTTCAACATTATTTCTAAATACATCTATCATATTTAAATGTTCAACCAGAGTATTTAAAACAAATTTAATTAAGTGATGAATTTTCTCATTACTATTTTGGTCTGTTTGAACAATTTTTTTAAATTGATTATTAAAATAATTCATTCCATTGATTGTTATTTCTCTAAATAAATCTTCTTTACTGTCAAAATGCCAGTAAAGTGTCCCCTTGCTTATGCCAGCTCCTTCAGCTATTTCTGACATGGAAACAGCATGATAATTATTTTTAGAAAAAAGCTGATCAGCTGATTTTAAAATTTTGCCTCTAGTATCCTCTGCCATAAATTCCTCCTTATGTCTAAAATGAATTTACTCGACTAACCGGTCAGTAGTAATTATATATTTTTTTTTAGAATTTGTCAACCGTTTGGTCGAGTCAATCCAAAAAAATTACTCAACTGTATAATCATCAATATCAATGGCATCTGGATCTTTTTTGTTTTTTTCTAAATCAGGATCTCCATTATTATATTTATTTAATAAACTTCTTAGCACCGGCCACATTACTATAAAAACTGCTATATCATCTATCTGACCTAAGACAGGAAAAAAATCTCCTACTAAATCAAAAGGAAAAATCAAATAAGCTATTGGAACTAAAAATAATGCCTTTTTGGATATTTTGACATCAGAATCTTTCATGAATTGTATTATTCTCACAACTGTTGTTATACTTCTAGACATTATTGCTCACCTCATTTTGAATTATATACCTTTTACCTGCTTTTTAAAACAAACTATTTTACATAACCTACATATTATTATAAAATTTATTTTTATATTAAATAATGAACAAAATATCCTTCAGACAATCTGTAATACAGTAAGGTTAAATTTTGTTGATAGCGGAAATTATGAAACTATAAACATTATCCACAACAAACCATTAGGTATAATTTCCTGGCTAATAAAAAAGTGATCCCTAACAAAGCAGATCACTTTTCTAAACTATTTTTTATCTATCCAATTAAAAAATGTAATCACCGCTTTTTTTGGTTCCTTTTAATTTCTCACTATCTACAGGTACAAAAGCAGGAACTACCGCGCCTTCATATTCTTCAATTATGAATTCTTTTACTTTCTTAGAATTAATTACCTTTCTTAAAATCTTAATTTTTTCACTATCCACATTTTCAGCCTTCACAGCAACAACATTTACATATGGTGAGTCACTGCCCTCGATAATTAGAGCATCCTCTAAAGGATTTAAATCAGCTTCAAGTGCATAGTTTGTATTAATTACTGCAGCAGCAACATCAGGTAGTACTCGAGGCAGCTGTGCTGCTTCTAATTCTTCAAATTTAAGATTTTTTGGATTTTCTATAATATCAATTGGGGTTGCACTTAAATTTGTTGGATCATCTAAAGTAATAATTCCCTTATTATGAAGCAAGAGTAAAGCTCTACCTTCATTTGATGGATCATTTGGTACAGCAATTGAAGCACCCTCAGGGATTTCCTCCAGATTTGTATATTCTTCAGAATATAATGCAATAGGCTCAATGTGTACTTTAATGACTGACTTCAGATTCAAATCACGATCAGAATTAAATTGATTTAAATAAGGAATATGCTGAAAATAATTGGCATCAATACTGCCGTCATCTAAAGCTAAATTTGGAGTTACATAATCTGTAAATTCTACTATATCTAATTCAATTCCCTCTGCTGCTAAATCATCTTTTATAAATTCTAATATTTCTGCATGAGGTACAGGTGTAGCTCCAACCTTAAGCACATGATCATCAGCCTGAACAGCACCAGCAAATAAGAAAGTCACAAGAACAAAAATTAAAATTGATTTTTTTAACATTATTATCTCTCCTCTTCTACTTGTTTGATTTTTATTAAATTAATCCTGACTTTGTTTTTTGTCAGAAATAATTACAATCTTTTTTATCATATTTCAAACTAAAAATTAAAAATAGTAATTATTTAACTTCTATGGTCAAAAAATGAAGCAATCTGGTTACCAAAAAACTGAATAAACTGGACCATTATCACCAAAACGACTATTGTTTCAACCATAATAGGCAGCTGAAAACGCTGGTATCCATAGCGGATAGCGATATCGCCGAGACCACCCCCACCAATTGCCCCTGCCATTGCAGAATAACTAACTAAACTAATAGCAGTCAGTGTTAAACCTAGGATAATTGCCGGCAGTGATTCAGGCAGTAAAACCTTAAATACAATCTGCATCGGACTGGCTCCCATTGATTGTGCAGATTCTACAACTCCATGATCAATTTCTAAAATTGCATTATCTGTAACTCTTCCCATAAAGGGAATAGCTGCCAATGATAATGGCACAACTGCAGCATTCGTACCAATCGAGGTTCCTACAATCATCCTGGTCAAAGGAATTACAGCGACCATTAAAATAATAAATGGGATTGAACGACCGATATTAATTATTCCATCTAAAATAAAATTAAAAGGTTTATTAGGTAGTATATGTCCTGGCCTAGTGATGGTGGTTAAAACTCCCAATGGTATTCCACCCACTATAGCAAAAAACAAAGACATTGCTACCATATATAAAGTTTCTAATAAGCCGCTAAGCATTAAATCATTATAGCGGGCTAAATCTGTAATGAAATTAAACATCCTCTAACACCTCAACTCTTAAATCTTTACTTCTCAAATAGGATATACTTTCTTCAATGTTTGTTAACTGGCCTTCTAAATCTAAAACCAGAGTTCCAAATGGTACACCCTGAATTTCGTCAATATTACCATATAATATGTTAGCATCTACTGAATAATGTTTTACTAGATCAGAAATATGGGGGTCATTAGTAGTTTCTCCTACAAAAGAAACCCGAATTAATTCTCCAGGTCTTTCTGCTTTTACATGTTTAATAATTCTTTCTGGTAAGTCAAAATCAATAACCGAGCTAATAAATTTTTTAGTTAGTGGCTGTTGAGGTCTAGAAAAAATATCGATTATTTTCCCTTCCTCAATTATTTTTCCTGATTCTAAAACAGCTACTCGATCACAAATATTTTTAATTACACCCATCTCATGAGTAATTAAAATAATTGTTAAATTCATTTCATCCCTAATTTTACCCAAAAGTTCTAAAACAGCTTTGGTACTTTCTGGATCTAAAGAAGATGTTGCTTCATCAGATAATAATAGATCAGGATTATTTGCTAAGGCTCTAGCGATACCAACTCTTTGCTTCTGGCCGCCGGATAATTGAGCCGGATAATGATCCGCCCTATCTGATAAACCAACAAGTTCAATTAATTCTTTTGCCTTTTTTCTTCTTTCCTTTTTCTTAACCCCGGCAATTTCTAAAGGAAAAGCAACATTTCCCACTACTGTACGGGATGACAAAAGATTAAAATGCTGAAAAATCATCCCAATTTTTTGTCTTGCAGTCCTTAAATTTTGTGAGCTTAATTCAGTCAAATCAGTTCCATTAATATTAATAGTTCCTGCAGTTGGTTTTTCTAAAAGATTAAGCATTCGAATCAAAGTACTTTTACCGGCTCCACTTGGTCCTATCATTCCAAATATCTCACCATCAGCAACTTCCAGGTTTAAACCGTTAATTGCTTCTACTTTACCCTGAGCTGCATGATAGTGTTTAGTTAAATTCTCAATTTTTATCAATAGTTATCACCCTCTAAAATAATAAAACTGCTCCAAATATCAAGAACAGTTAGAAATGAAAAAAATCCTCATGAGAGGATTCAATTACCTCTCATCTATCATTCCTTGCTGGAATGCTGGAATTAGCACCTTACTAAAGATTTTAAGTAGGTTGCCGGGTATCTTAGGGCCAGTCCCTCCACCGCTCTTGATGATTTTTATTTTCTTTTTAAGTTATATAAAATTCTATCACTCAATTTTAACTCTGTCAAGGATTATTTCAGCATATTGGTACCAAAGCATATTGGTACCAGGTACAAAAAAACCTTTTTGTACCTGGTACAAGTGAAATATGATACAAATGAAATAAAACACATAGCCTTATATCACTTCTACATTTTTCCGCATTTGAATTCCTGACCCACCTTTTTTACTTTCTACACTGGTGAAATCAAGTCTTTGGTCAGGAAGCTCATATAAAAACCTAGATGGCATAATTTGTTTATACTGCCCCTGTTCATTTGAAAGTTTTTGCTTAGAAAAAGAAATAAATAATAATTTTTCTGCTCTAGTCATTGCAACATAAAATAATCTCCGCTCTTCTTCAACAGCATATTGATTTTGACCAGACTCTTTTTCTTCTAGACTCTTTAAATGTGGAAAAACTTCTTCTTCAACACCAATAATAAAAACTACTGGAAATTCTAAACCTTTAGCAGAATGTGCTGTCATGACTTTTACTTTTTCCTGATTATCTTCAGTAATATCTTTATCAGAAATTAATTTGTTAATTAATAGATAATCATAAAGCCCGCGGCCGGGATTGTTCTTTTGAAAATCAGCCATATCATCCAAAAACATATTCATATATTTCTTCCTGCCTTCAGGATCATCTAATTCAGCTAAAACATTTTTATCAAAATCTACTCTCTGATATAATTCGAAAGCTTTCTGATGCATCGGCAGGTTTTCTTCCCTTAGATCATAAATACTGTCAATAACCCGCCGTTGAAATTCAATAATATTTGCTGCTTTATTATTTCCAATTCCTTTAACTACAGTAGGACTTTCAAAGACATCTGTAATTTCCATCTGATTTTTACGTGCATATTTATTTATTTCACTCAGTAAGATTTCTCCGACTCCATGAACTTCAATTCTAAACAAACGTTTTAAAGCAAGCCGATCATTGGGGTTGACCAGCAGTTTAAGATAATTAACAAAATAACGGATTTCTTGGCGGTCAAAAAAACTAACTCCTCCTACCAGTTGATGTGGAATTCTAAATTTGGGCAGCTGATTTTGCAGCTGTATAGACTGAAAATGACTGCGGCACAATATTGCAATATCACTAAGCTTATAATTATAAAAATCCACCAAATTATTTATTCTCTTGCAGACATACTTAGCCTCTACTAAGGGGCTTTCTGCACCAGCAATAAAGATAGGTGCTCCATCAGCTGCAGCCGTCCAGGCCTCCTTTTTTTTATTCTGTATATTATTGTTTATCAACTGATTTGAAGCAGAAATAATATTATTCGAACTTCTATAGTTTCTCTCAAGTTTAATTACTTCAGCTTCCGGATAATCATATTCAAATTCTAAAATGTTGCTGATATCTGCCCCTCGAAATCCATAGATGCCCTGCCAATCATCGCCCACAACAAAAATATTTTTTTGAGGTTTGGCTAATAACGAAATTAGATGGTATTGCGAATGATTAACATCCTGATACTCATCAACCTGAATATATTTAAATTGATTTTGATATTTTTTTAAAATTTCTGTATCAGCTTCTAAAAGTTCTATTGTCTTTTTTATTAAATCATTGAAATCAAAACAATTATTATTTGTTAAAACTCTTTCATATTCATTATAAACTCTGCTTACAATTTTATAAAAATGCTCTGACCACTGATTATCTTCCTGAGCATACTTTTCTGTTAAGTAATTAGGATTTACCAATTCCATCTTTGCTTTAGAGATTATATTATAAACCGTTTTAGGATCGTATTTTGTTTCTTCCAAATCAAAATCGAAAATAATATCTTCTACTATTGCAATCGAATCAGTTGTATCATAAATCAAACACCCTTCAGAGCGATCAACTTTTTTTAAGTTATCTCTCAGTATTTTTAAGCAAATACTGTGAAAAGTACCTAAATTCATCTTATTTATAATGTCTGTTCCAATTAATTTACTGATTTTAGCTTTCATATCATCTGCGGCTCTATTGGTAAATGTAACAGTTAAAATATTTTTTGGATCAACACCTGCAGCAATTAGATTTGCTGTTCTATAAGTTAAAGTTCTTGTTTTACCACTTCCTGCCCCTGCAAGTACCAGTACAGCCCCTTTTAAAGTCTGAGCCGCAAGCTTCTGTTTTTTATTTAAATCATCTAATAAATTGCTCATTATAATCTCCCTTTATTTGCATGATTTTTCTTTGAAAAAGAAAATAAAGCTGCCAGCCAATTAAAATTTCTAATCAGCAGACAGCTAATCTTTATGATGCAGCAGTTTTTAATTATATATAATTTTAACTAAAAAAACAAGCTTTGATTTAGTTAAGTTATTCTACAATTAAGCTTTCAATTTCAATTGATTCTAAAAGCATTCCATTTTCAAACAAAAAATCCTGATTCACTTCCTAAGTACCAGCAGATTAAAATAAGTAATGGCAAAATCAAAGCCTTAATCTTTTTGCTTTTTAGTTTCACTTAATCTCTCCTTTACAATTAATGAAATTTATAATTTAAGGAGCACACATGGAAATAATTGGTCCTATAATCGGTAGGTGAACGTTATTTATATAGTTTAAAATACTCTTCCTTACTTGGAATATGGCCGAGTACGGCTACACACCCTGCTACTTGAGCACTACCAAGATAGGTTCTGGAATCAGATGGTCCGATTCGTGATTGGTAGTTACGAGTAGTTGTAGTAAAAGCTGTAGAACCTGATCCAATACGACGCTTATTACCCATACACAATCCACAGCCGGGCATAATTACTGTTGCACCAGCATGAGTTAACTTAGCCATTGTTCCATCAACAATCAGTTCTTCATAAATATCACGAGAGGCAGGGCCCACAACCACATTAACATCCTGTGGGATTTGATGGCCGTCGATTACCTCTGCTGCCTCTTTGATACTCTTCAAATCTCCACCAACACAACTGCCAATATAAACCTCATCAATTTCTTCTCCCTGAACCTCACTTATAGGAGCCACATTATCAGGATGATGTGGCTTAGCAACTAGTGGTTCAGAAAGTTCTTCTAATGGAATTTCGATTTCTGCTGCATATTCTGCGTCTGCATCAGCTTCAAATAATACAGGAGCTTCTAAATATTCTTCTATCGCTTTAATTGTGTTTTTTACAGATGGAGAAGAATCCGCATCTGGTCTAGATTTTAAATATTGTAGATTTTCTTTGATAGTTTCAATAGTTAGTTCGTCAGATGGAACTACTCCAGCTGAAGCACTTCTCTCTGCCACAGCATTTGTTAGAATATAGCGTTCATCTGAGGATAAGAATTCTAACCCTTCCATCTCAATAATCCGTCCATTATAGACATCCTTACCTACAGTTTTATCTGCATAAATTACTAAAGCAGAAACTAAGTCCCGAGCTGTAATACCAGCAGGTGGTCGACCTGTAAACTTAACTTTAACAGACTCGTCCATGGTTAAATCCTGCTTACCGTATTTCATAACTCCAGCTACAATATCTGAAGCTGCGGGAAAAGACACTCCACGTGGAGTCCTGGTATGAGAATCCCCACCAACAATTACATCAGTTGGTAAAACAAAGCGATTACCAATAGTATGAATTATACCTTCACCAGTCTGCAGACAAACTCCACCACGTTCGGTAACAAAGTCATGTAAAAACTTATGAGTATCTCTTTCTGAACTAGAAGGACATTCACCAGTGTGACATAAAGACTGTACTACAAATTCTGCACCAAAGTCACCACCAGCCATTGACTGATATTCATCCATAGTCATTGGACCGGTTGTGTCCTGAGAAAAAGCTCCTCGCATTTTAACCTGAGCTGTTTCTCCAGGTAAAATTGTATCTTTTCCATCAAGTCTATTATAAGCTACAATCTTTTGAGCCAAAGTTTGAGGTGGCTTGGAATCTTCTCTGACAACATTCTCTTCAGCTGGAGTTTTAACAGCTCCAGTTTTGATACCATTCTCTCGGCAGTAAGCAAGAGCCATAGTCTGCAGTTCATTACCTGCATCAAAATAAGTCATACCTCCGGCAGCAATTTTCTTCAGTTTATAGTCAATTGGTAATTTTATATCAAGTTCTGTACTGTCATTAACTAATATTTTTTTTGCTTCAAGCTTTACTTTGAGTTTATCTCCTTCTTCAATCTCAGATGTATCTGCTTCCAGAGGTAAAATTCCGGAGGCGACCAATGATTCTTTAAAAATAGGAGCAAAACTTTTAGCAACTACAACTCCACCTTTTTTCTTTTCTGGCTCGCCTTTTACAGGCCTACCTAAAAGCTGCTGCATAGTATAAGTAGCTGATTTTCTTGATGATCCTTCACCCAATGCCCTGCCGGCTGTAAAGAATACATTAGTTCCTTCTTCTTTAAGCTCATTTAATCTTTCCCAAAAGTTTTCTTCATCATCACGACCATCCATTACAAATTGGGCATGCCGAGGTTGATCTGTACGGCTGTTAGCATTTTTAGAAGGGCTTAAATGCCCGGTTGTAATATTATCACCAACTCGTAAAGATAAGCCCTCATATTCAGGTTTAAGTTCCCAGTTTTCAGCAAAATCTCTATAAGACCAACTTAACATTAACTCATCAATCTTCTTTTTAAAATATGAGTTTTCTGCTGCAAGTTCTACTAATTTTTCAAAATCAGATTTTGTTACTAATACCGTTTCTTTTAAAATTTCAATAATCTGATCTCTATGAATTTCTTTAGCAAATAAATCAACAAGTCTGGAGGTTGCTGCCCCACCTTTCATATCCGCCAGCAGCTTTAACGCTTTATGTGAACTTAAATATTGATTTTCTTGATCTCGAATTACGGCTTCTTTAATAATTTGAGCCAAACCTTCAGCCTTAGCATGTGAAGCAGGGAATGTCCCTCTTTTGATTTCCTGAGAAATCAAACGCAAAAGTAACTTATCAAGCCTTTCTAGCTTAAATATTTTAAATTTTTTAGATTCTAAACCATCTAATTTTAAGCCAGAAAAAAGACAATTTACTTCTTCTGCTTCTAAAGGCCTAGGATCAAGTCCATAAGCATTTTTTCTGGCCACTGCTTTTTCCTTATATTTATTTAAACAACTAAATAATTTTTCCATTTCAGCTTTCATTTACTAATCTCTCCCCTCTTATCTTAAAAATATAAGCTTATATTAATTATAATTCGGAAATAATAGCTTCTGTTATTTGATCAGTTGAGGCGCTGCCTCCTAAATCTTCAGTTAAAACTTCACCTTTATTTAAAACCAAAGCAGCAGCATTTTCAATCCTATCTGCAGCCTCTGTTTCTCCAAGATGCCTCAACATTAAAACTGAAGAAAATAAAAGAGCAATCGGATTTGCTTTGTTTTGACCAGCAATATCTGGAGCACTACCATGAACTGCTTCAAAAACTGCTATCTCGTCACCTAGATTCATTCCTGGAGCCAAACCTAAGCCTCCAATTAAACCTGCACCTAGATCCGAAACAATATCTCCATAGAGATTAGGCATAACCAGAACATCATATTGTTCCGGATACTGCACCATCTGCATGCACATATTATCTACAATCTTATCATCAAATTTAATTTCTGGATTTGTCTTTTGATATTTTTCAGCAACTTTACGGGCTTCTTCTAGAAATAAACCATCACTGAATTTTAAAATATTAGCCTTATGTACAGCTGTAACTTTTTTACGATCTTCGCGAACTGCATATTCAAAAGCTCTCTCTGTGATTTTTCGTGATGCTTTACGGGTGATTATTTTGATGCTTTCTGCCGCTTCATCACCAACATAATGTTCAATTCCTACATAAAGTCCTTCTGTATTTTCTCTGAAAACCACCATGTCAATATTTTCGTCTTTAGCAAAATTTTTGGCATGTACCTTTAAGGGCCGAACATTTGCATATAAATTCAATTCTTTTCTTATTGCAACATTAACACTACGGAAACCACTGCCGACCGGTGTTGTAATTGGTCCCTTTAAAGCTACTTTATTTTTTCTGATTGACTCAAATACTTTTTCTGGAAGTGGAGTTCCATATTTATCCATCACGCCAGCTCCCGCTTCTACCTTCTCCCATTTAATCTTTACACCTGCAGCCTCAATTATTTTAGCTACAGCCTCTGAAATTTCAGGTCCAATTCCATCTCCAGCAATCATCGTTACATTATGCATTCTCTTTACTCACTACTCCTTTTAATATTTTTAGTTATTATAGCATAGAATGGGCATGTTTTTCCAGCTGATCATATTCTTCCTGACTCATCCCTGTATCACCAGGCATAATCCCAGGAGAGTTTTCTCCATGATAATCAGAACCACCTGTAATTAAAAGGCCCAATTCTTCTGCAATTTTCTTGTATTTTTTTGTTACCTTCTGCTTATGTTTCGTTTGATAAACTTCAACACCTTTAAGACCGACATCTTTTAAACGAGAAATCTCTTTTTTATCAAGGGCTTTGCCGTGATTAATTATATGAGGATGAGCAATAACTGGTATTCCACCAGCCTTTAAAATTACTTCTATTGCCTCAGCTGGTAAAACATTTTTCTTTTCGACATAAGCTTTTCCCCCACCTGCAATAAATTCTTCAGTAAAAGCTTCACCAATTTCATTAATATAACCCTTTTCGATCATTGCTCTTGCTACATGTGGTCTACCCAGGCTAACTCCTGTAGCATATTTTTTTACATCTTTAAAATCTAAAGGGTAACCCATTTCAGTTAATTTTTCGATCATTTTATGAGTTCTTTCTACTCTGGAATCTAAAATTGTCTCTGTTAATCCAAGTAAAGCATCATTTTCTGGATCAACAAAATAACCTAAAATATGATATTCTGCTTCTCCTCTATAAGTAGAAATCTCTATTCCTGAAATAACTTTTAATCCTTTTTCATTCCCTAACTGCTGCATTTTTTTAACATTTGTTACATTATCATGATCAGTAACCGCAATTATCTCCAAACCTAAATCTATACATGTATCTACTAGTTCTGCTGGAGTTGAAGCTCCATCAGATGCAGTTGTATGCATATGAAGATCAATTTTCTTTTTTTTACTAAACATATCTTTAGCCATAAACTATCAAGCCCCTTAAGAGTAATTTTTAACATAAATTTACTTAAAAAGAGATTATAATACTCACTACTCTTTAATTTATAAATACTCTCTCTAAGATACATTTATAGTTTATCAGAAAATGTTTAAAATAACACTAAATATTATAGATTAATCAAATTAATTTAAATTCGACCACGTATATAGTACCAGGCAAGACCAATCCATTCGTGCAGTGCCGATAAATTTGCGTTTAAAGCGCCTCGGTTTGGCAGATAATCTAACCAACTAAATTGATGATCATAGATAAATCCTGAATGAACTATTAAAAAATCAATATTTTGAGCTTTAAAAACTGCTGCTGAACGCAAAATATGATAAGCAGAAGTTACCAAATATACTTTTTCTATTTCATTGTCCTCAATCCATCTTTTTAAATAAGCAGCATTTTCAAAGGTTGTTTGAGCCTGATTTTCACTAATATAATAGCTTTTATCCATTCCAATTGAAGTTAAAAAATCTGCTGCAGCATCAGCCTCCGAAATTATTTGTTGACCGATGGCAACCCCCCCTGAATAAATTAAAGGAGTTTTTAATTTACGATGCAGTTGATATCCCTTTACTAATCGCTGTAGGCTGTGGACAGAAGGTTTGGCTTTATCAGAAGAATAATAATTCACTCCACCACCAAGAACAACAATTGGATGTTTGGCAAAGGCGGTAACTGAATTTCTTTCAGCATAATTTTCTAAAGGATGAAGTAAAAGCTGAACACCAAAAGCAGTTGACATAAAAAAACAAAATAATAAGGCCAAAACAGCAATAATTTTAATTGTAATTGATTCTGATTTTTTGAATAAATAAAGAGCCAATATTAAAAATAAAAAAACAAAAAGACCTGGCGGCATAATTAAAGAAGCAATAATTTTTTCTAAAGCTAACATAAAATCCTCCTTAAAAACCCCGCCTAAACGGAGTAATATTAATCACTAAATTTATCTATAACATCCATTAATTCAGTTATTATTGCCTCTTCTCCTTCTTCCTGAGAAATTGCATTCTTCACACAGCCATTAACATGTCGATTCAAAATCTTTAAAGCAACCTTTTTTAAAGCACCCCGACAGGCATTGATCTGCGTTAAAATATCAACACAGTATTTTTCTTCATCTATCATTCGCTGTAATCCTCTTACCTGACCTTCAATTCGACGCAGTCTCACAATTAAATCTTTTTTATCTGCTTCTGATAATGAATTCATATTTACCCCCAATTTTATTTTAACTCTAAATATTATATTATTATTACACTTTTACTTTAATTAAGATCTGGAAAAAGCATTTCTAAAAAATCTATTTTTAAGTAGCTGTCCATTGTTTCAAAAGTATCCTGATTTTTTATTTCTCGTTCTGTATTCTGATATTCCACCCAGGCCATTGCTGACCAGGAAATTCCCCGCATTGCAGAGAATTCATTAAATAACTCGAGAGCTGATTTAACCTCATGGTATTGAGAATCCATTCCTCTTGCTTTAAGATAATGATGTAAAAACTCTTCTTCCTCCCCCTGGTTAAAAATAAAATTTGTTTTCCAGAGAGTGGTAGTTGGGACCATAAAATGGCTCAAATCTTGAAGTGGAGTTGTAATTAATGGCTTCTCCCAGTCTACCAGATAGGCAAGGTTAAATTTATCATCAATAATAAAATTATTCGAATTAACCTCAGTATTTACTATAGCAGGTGGAAAAAGCTCCATCAGTTCTGACTCTTTTTCTTTCTTTTTATACATCTCTGCTTTCATTTTCATTAAGAATTTTTTTATTTCAGATACTGCTAATTCTGAATTAAAATAATGCTCAAGTAATGCCTCACATTCATTCCAAATTGCAGTTAAAGGTTTTTTTTCCTGAACCAGTCTTTCTGCTTTAGAACTATCTAATTTATGTATTTTAGCAAAAATCTTGGCAGCTGTTTTTAAATCTTTTTGGTAATCTAAAGAACGTCCCGGCAAATATTCCATCATTAATAAACCGTAATCGATCTTTTCTTGAGAATTATCAAGATAAAATGGTCTTGGCGTTACACCAGATGGTGCCAGGGCCTGCAGAGCAGAAAATTCATAACCAATCTGATCATCGAGATGCATCTGACTGCCCAAATTAACCCGAAGTACATATTTTTCTTCTTCATCTTTAATTAAATAATTTATATTATACTCTCCCTGAGCTAAAAATTCTAATTTAGCTCTCCTGCTGATTCCAGCTGCATGCATAAAATCTCGTTCTCTAATATAATTTTTTAATTTTTGTTTCAAGTCTTCCTGAAAAGACATAAATTTGCCCCCCATTATTTATAGTTGAATATTTTTTCAATTACAATTTTAGTATTTTTAAGAAAATTTAAATTAACTTTCCGGTTAATTAGTTCAGATCTCAACTGCAGTAGTTCTTTAAAAGTATCTACATCGGAAGCTTCAGGCAAAAAATGAGTTTTCAAGTTGTGGCTGCTCACTGCTTTAATTGTTTGCTGCAGAACATTACTATTACCCCAATTTCCAGAATCGAAAAGAAATTTTTGAGGTTTTTTCATTCCAATCAGATAATAGCCTCCATCAGCTGATGGCCCAATTACCAAATCCCGTTCTTTTAAACCTGCAAAAGCCTCAGTAAAAATTTCAATATCCAATAGTGGAAGATCAGAACCAGTAATAATTACAGGCAAATTACTTAGCTGATATGCATCATTCAGAGCATTATACATTTTTTCTCCTAAATTAGATCCGATTTGTGGGATGCGAGTAAAGTCACTGCTGATAAGCCCCAAAAACGAAGATTCCGCTTTTTTAGGAGTGAAACTTAAATATAAATCAATTCTAGTATTTTCGTTTTTTAAATTTAAAAATTTAGCATTAATATCTTTTAAAAAAGCTTTATGCAGTTCAGCACATTCTTCTTTTTTTAAATGACTTTCAAGCCTTGTTTTAGTTTTTCCGGGTATCGGTGCTCTACTCATTAATACTACTGCAGCCTGCAAAATAATCTCCTCCTATTCTGAATTAACTAACGGGCATCACGGTATATTTTTTTAAGCTTTTGGGGACTATATCCCAATTTATATAATAACTTTATTTTATGCATTAAAAGAATTGTTCTTAAAACTCCGCCTTCTTCCCAACGCCTTGCTGAAGTATAAATTTTTTTATTTAAAAAAATGAGTGGCCCAGCTTTTGTCATTTTTTTCCTGATCTATAAAATCGATTAGACTCCCAATATTTTTTTCTTCATTTAGGGTCGGAATAATAACTGACAATTCAAATTCCATAATTTTAATTTTCCGCCTTTCAAATATATAAAACTTATCTCTATTATAGCATAATTTTACTAAATCATAAAATAACTTTGCTTTTCTAAAGTTGAAAAAAGAGAGAGGTTACCCTCTCCCTTAAAAATCTTTTGAATAATCAATATTTTTATCAGCATTAATAGAAAATAAGTACAGTTGATAATTCAAGCTAAAATTCCAACTTTATCTTTTTTACCCAAATCAAGCTGCAGTTCTTTATATTCTTTACCCTGCCATTGATATTGATACTCAAAAATTTCTACCCGACAGCATTTGAAAGCTGTATCCTTACGTATTAATTTTCTTTCTCTTATATAAAGCATAAATTCTTTGTTCTTTTTTATTTTTTGATCTGCATAAATTATATCATCCCGAAAACGATCATATATATAAACATCAGTATCTAGATTTTTATTTAAAACTGAAGCAAAGGTTCTAAGCCCTGAATCAGTTAAAAGATTATCTGTCAGCTGATGTTGTATATAAAATAAATCTTGAAGCTCATGTTTATTCAGCATCGTCATACCCTTCCGGTGTAATATCTATTTTATCCCAGGCTGCAAAAACAATATCCTTAAATCTTTTGGTATCAAGTATAGTTGACGGTAAGTTAATAACTCCAGCATCCTGCAGCCTGCCTTCCGCTTTATCTGTTTTAATTTTTCCTGTCTTTAAATCTTCAACACTGGAAACGAATTTTCTTTTATTATATGGGAAAATTTCAGGTGCTGTCATATAAACTACCGCAACAACATCCCACATATAAAATCCTGTTAAACCAATTATTTCTGAAGAATACTCATACCAGTGATCAATTTTATCTTTAATATAAGCTCGAACTGCTTTATTTTTAGATCTATTAACCCTTCTCCATGATTTTTCTCCAAAACGTGCTGCCAGGCATAGGTTACCTGACATTAAAGCAACAGGAACCTCAGACTTCAAAACTTTTTCAGCAGCTTCCGGATCACAGCTAAAGTTGAGTTCATCAATGGTTTTATCACCAAACTGCAGAGGTTCAGTAACCCCACCCATAATAATTATTTCTTTTAAATTCTTAAAAAAATTATTGTCTATCTTCCAGGCTGCATATAGATTAGAAAGTGGTCCAACAGCAATTAGAGTAATTTCATTGTTGTTTTCTGCTGCAGCTTTTGCTAGATATTCAGCCGCTTCAGTGTCATAATCACCGGCTTCAGCAGCACCTTTGAAATGTTTTATTTTATCTTCTAACTTGAAGTCATTCAACATCTTTTCTGTAGTACTATAGGTTTCTTCTAAAGAACTGTTTCCAAAAACACTGGTAACAGCCATTAAATCAATGTCTTCGCGACCTAATAAAAATAAAAATGCCAGGCCATCATCAACATCTTTTTCCTCTAAACCAATTGTATTATCGCAATCTAAGATTACTTTTTTCATATTATCCTCCTAACAGACAATTTTCTACTCACTCTTATATTAATTTCAACAAAAATTACAAAAATCCTGCCTTTTAAATTTTTCCTAATTAAAATCTTAAAATGGATGAAATTTCTCTACCCAAGGTATATAATAAGATATGTAAGAAATCTATTAACTCAAGGAGGTTTGTAAATGAATAACTTTAATAAAACTTTTGAAATTTTAATTTCTTCTTTTTTTATTATTCTTCTTTTAACATCTGCTGCTGCAGCTGAATCTGATTTTCAAAATAGAGAATTTCTGATCTCAGCAGCAGAAGTACACCAAATGATCCAGGAAGGTAAAGGAAATCTGAAAATCATTGATGTCAGAAATAGTACCAAATATCTACTTGGACATTTACCTCAGGCCGTAAATATGTGGAACGATGATTTTTCTGATCCAGAAGGCTGGGTTCAGGGATTAATTGCTAAACCTGGTGCTTTTACAGCCACTGCCCAAGAAAAAGGAATTAATAATGATTCTGAAGTTATTTTATATGATGATAATAATGGTATTTGGGCTTCCAGATTATGGTGGGTATTCCAGGTTTATGATCATCAAAACATCAAAGTTTTAGAAGGAGGCTATGATGCCTGGGAAAACGAAGGTTTTGACAGCAAAATATTTCCTCATAGACCTCAAAAAGGTGATTTTGTAGTCAGTGATGTTATAAATCAGTGGATAGTAAATTCTGATACAATAGCTGAAAACCTCGACAATCAGGATTTTATTATTTTAGATACAAGATCTGAAGCAGAATTTTCAGGTGCCGAAACTAATTCAGGTGCGCCGCGCAAAGGCAGAATTCCAAACTCTATTCATCTCAAATGGAATGAAGTTTTAACTGAAAATTATAAATTTAAATCTGCTGCAGAAATTACTGAAATTTATACAGCAAAAGATATAACTAAAGATAAAGAAGTAATTGCAGTTCTTTCACATACAGGTGTAAGAGCAGCTCATACATTTTTCACATTAAAACTGCTTGGCTATCAAAATTTAAAATTATATGACGAATCCTGGGTTGGGTGGAGCAGCAGAACTGACCTTCCTGTTGAAAAAAAATAAATCTATATAAAATTTAAAAAATCTGCTTAAGCTTCTCCCAAAAAATTCTTTTCACCAAATAAATCTAAAATCTCAGTTAATGATGTTTCTGTTTTAAAATACTTTAAGGTCTGCAAGGTCTGCCCAATTAATTTTTGGCTTCTATTTTACCTTTTTCAACATCAACTCGGCTTAGAAAAAACATGCCTAAAATAAAGAATACAGCCACAGCAAGAATTCCATACCGGCTGGATCCAGTCAGCTGGCCAGTATAAGCAAAAACAGTTGGTCCAATTATAGCTGCAAACTTACTGGAGACTCCAAAAAAACCAAAAAATTCAGCTGATTTAAACTCCGGTACCATTGCTCCATATAAAGAGCGACTTAAAGCCTGGGCTCCTCCCTGAACCATGCCTACAATTCCAGCTAATATCCAAAAGTCCAAAGCTGAATCTAAAAAATAACCATATAAAGTAATGCCAATATAGATAGTTAGAGCTAGATAAATTCCTTTTTTAGCAGTTATTTTCCCTGCTATTTTGGCAAAAATCAGAGCAAATGGAATACCCACAAATTGAGTTAAAAGTAAAGCACCAATTAAATCAATTTGACCAATCCCCACTTCTCTACCATAAATTGTTGCCATTCTAATAATTGTTCCGATACCATCATTATAAATCCAAAAAGCAAGTAAAAACTTCCACAATTCTCTATATTTGCGAATGTTGATAAAAGTTGATTTAAGCCGTCCAAAAGCCATTTTAGCATATTTTTTTAATGGAATTTTCTCAACTCTTTTTTGCGGATCAGGTAAATATTTAAAAGCTGGCAAAGAAAAAACAAACCACCAGACTGCAACTGTAACAAATGAAATCTGAATAGCAGTAGTTGTTGAGCCGATGCTAAATAAAGCCGGTTTAGAAATCATTATAAGATTTACTGCTAAAAGCAGACCGCCCCCTAAATAACCAGCCGCATAACCCAAACTGGAAATATAATCAATAGATTTAGAGTCACTGATATCTGTTAAAAAACCATCGTAAAATACATTTCCACCTGAGAAACCAATATTAGCGATGATGAAAAAAAATGAGGCCAGCAAATAATTACCTTCATTAACAAAAAACAAAAGAACTGTTCCTGTAATACCTAAGATAACAAAAAATTTAAGAAAAGACTTTTTTGAATCAGAATAATCAGCAGCCGCTCCTAGGATTGGCGAAATGGCAGCAATAATTATCATGGCAATAGTCTGGGTATAACCCCAGTAGGAAGTTGCTAAATTACCGGGGAGGTTGATCCCGGCAACATCTTTATAAAATATGGGAAGAATTGTGGCTAAAATTACTGTGGCAAAAGCAGAGTTAGCCCAATCATAGAGGGCCCAGGCATAAATTGTTTTTTGCTGCTTGTCCATTGGCTCACCTTCTTCATGATTTTTTTATGCTTCAAAATAAAAGTCTGCGTTGCAAAAATATTATTTGTTTATGAATTTATTAATTTAAGCAGTGCTTTTTTAAATCTTTGGTCATCAGCTGCTGTTCGTTTTTTGTGACTTGTATGACGCCCTGTTCTTTTTCTCTCTTTAAGTTGACGGTGCCTCTTTGCCAATAACCTCTCTATATTTTGATTGTTGAACCTTCTTCCTGAAAAACTTAAAACCTCTGCTTTTCTGCTTAAGGCTAAAGCTGCCAATCCATAATCAGAAGTAATTACAATATCTCCTGATTTAATATTATTACAAAGAATCATATCCACAGATTGAAATCCCTGGTCTACCACTTTTAAAGTTCCATAATCAAGCTTGTGCTGGTGATTAAGATCAGTATATACAATTAACTCCAGGTTTTTTCTAGATGCCAGCTCACTAATTAGCGAAATAACTGGACAGCCATCTCCATCAACTAAAATTCTCATTTCTTTTTGGACTCCACGTAATCAAGTTCAGCTTCTAAAAAACGGGCCAGTGAATAAATTAAATCTGATAAACGATTAATATATTTTTGTAAATCCTGACTAATATCTGCTTCTCCTGCAAGAGTAGTAATTCTGCGCTCTGCCCGTCTACAGATAGTTCTAGCCTGGTGAAGAGCCCCACTGGCCTTTGAACTCCCCGGAATAATAAACATAGATTTTTCCTTTTTATTCATCTGAGCTAAATAGTAATCTATTTTCTTTTCTAAAAATTCAATGTCTGCTGCTGTTATTTTTTCAGGAAAGCTTTCCCAGTCAGGAGTTGCCAGTTCCCCTGCCAGATTAAAAAGCTGGCGCTGAACAGAGCGCAGAATATTATAAACTTCCTGCGCCTCAACAAAGTTTTTGGCAAATCCCAGAGAAGAATTGAGTTCATCAATTGTTCCGTAACTTTCAACTCGGAGAGAATCTTTTGCTACTCTTGAATTATCAAAAAGACTGGTTTTTCCTTTATCTCCGCTTTTAGTATAAATTTTCATCTGCTCACTCCTTTACATGTGCACCTACCGTTTACTAACCCAATTTATGGTAATTTGAATTGAACCTATCTGAAAAAGACAGTCCCTGACCGGAAACTGCCTTTAACGAACCTATTTAACTTGCATCTTTCTCTACTGCTTCACTGGTATCTATAACTATTCGATGACTGTGATGAATATATCTATCCTCCAGATCCTCAATCTTCTTATTACTGCCAAGAAGTTGAGCCAGATCATGTTCCATTCTGTCCATCCGTGCATTTTGTATATCCTTATTTGACTCTAATGCTCTAAGAATCTGTGTGTTTTCTTCAACCTGAGCACTTAATTTTGCCGTCTCTTCCTGCACTATTTTTCTCGTTTCAGACTGGACTATTTTCTTTGTCTCTTCCTGCACTATTTTTCTCGTTTCAGACTGGACTATTTTCTTCGTCTCTTCCTGAACAATCTTTCTAGTCTCAGACTGGACTATTTTCTTCGTCTCTTTAACAATGATATCTCTCACCGCATCAAGAAACTCCTGATCCAAAATTCTCACCACCCTGCTCTTAATAGTTTCCATGAACTAGAATTGCTGGTAAAATTAGATTACATATATTTCCTTTAATTAATTATAGCATCTAGAATTTAAGAATACAAGAAGAAAACTTTGCTATTTAATAAATCATTAATTCTCTTTTCATTTACCTGCTCCTATCTTCCTTTGTTTCGACTACCCTAATTATTTCCTTTGGTATTGCTGTTGTTTCTTCCGCTGTTACTATTTCCACTCCAGCAACTGCAGCATAAGCTACCTGCCAGTTTACTCCCCTGATATTTTCTCCCCGGTAGGAATCATTTTACAAATATTGAGTAATTATAGTTTATTACTTTTTGAGAAGTTTATAAAGCAAAAAAGACCTACTAATTAAATAAATAATTAGTAAGTCTCAGATTCGACAATTACCGACATATATCGGGTGGTGCACGGCACCTGCACGTTTAAGGTATTGCAACCTTTTTCTCGATTCGATTAAAGATAGCAACAAAGAAAATGATTACAATTAGGTAAATCAGAGCAACTACCAGATAGACATCAAAAAATTGATAGTTGCGGCTGGCAATTAATTTTCCTTCGGTCATCAATTCCCGGGCTCCAATTACATAGGCCAGAGAAGAGTATTTAATCATATAAATAAATTCGTTGGTCCAGGAGGGGATTACCCGGCGGAAAGCCTGGGGTAAAATAATGTGCCTGATTCCCTGCCATTTGGTCATTCCGATTGACTGAGCTGCTTTTAGCTGGCTGCCGCTGATCGACTGAATTGAACCCCGGAGGTATTCAGCCTGATAGACTCCACTATTAATAATGAAACTAATAATGGCAGCTGTAATTGGATCCAGATTGATGCCCCAGGAAGGAAGACCATAATAAATTATAAAAAGCTGAACTAAAAGTGGTGTACCTCTGATAATAGAAATAATGATTCTAACTACAGCCGAAACAAATTTATTACCGTAAATTTTCCCTAGAGCTAAAAAAGTCCCCAGAACTGTTCCCAGTGAACAGGAAATAAGGGTCACGAAAACTGTTACCCCCAGTCCACTTAAAAATAAGGGATAATATTCCATAAAAATATCCAGCATTAGTTCTCACCCGCACCATATAAATCAGTCAGCTGAAAGAGAAATTCTCTGGTTCTCTGGTGATCGGGATCGGTAAATAGTTTTTCCGGATTTCCCTGTTCAACAATATTACCAGCTTCCATAAAAATTAGCTCGTCAGCAACACTGCGGGCAAATCCCATCTCATGAGTCACAACCAGCATAGTCATTCCTTCTTCGGCCAGGTTGCGCATAACTTTAAGCACCTCTCCTGTAAGTTCCGGATCCAACGAAGAAGTCGGCTCATCAAACAAAATTAATTTGGGCTGCATAGCCAGCGCTCTGGCAATTCCAACCCGCTGCTTCTGGCCCCCTGAGAGCTGTGAAGGATAGGAATTCGCATATTCTTTTAATCCAACCCGGTCCAGCTCCAGCATGGCTAATTCTTCTGCCTCTTTTTTATTCATTTTTTTAACTTTGGTCAGACCAATCATAATATTTCCTTTTGCGGTCAGATGATTAAATAAGCCAAAATCCTGAAAAACAAAACCAATCTGCTGTCTGATCTCATTTATTTTTTTAGCTGAAGTAATTTCAATATCTTCTAAATAAATTTTTCCCTTTTTGGGTGGTACCAGACGGATAATATTATTTAAAATTGTACTCTTACCGGTTCCACTGGGACCAACAATAACCTTGGTTTCTCCCTTATCTAGAGAAAAAGAGATTCCCTTAAGTACTTCCTCTTCCCCAAAACTGTGGTGTAAATCCTCTATTTTTAATAAGTGCTTAGTAGGCATCTGAATGTCCTCCTTCAATACCAATCCCTGGAATCTGATATTTTTTCTCAAACAGGGATAAACCGCCATTAACTATAGTAGTTAGTATAAAATAAATTGCTGCAATGGTTAAATAGATCACCATCGGCTGATTGGATGTTGCAATAAAATATTCTCCCTGTCTTAAAAGCTCTACGACTCCAATAGTAAAGGCGAGGGAGGTATCTTTAAGTACAATTGCAGACTCATTGGCCACAGGTGGAATTGCAATTCTAATAGCCTGGGGGGCAATAATATAAAAAAAGGCCTTTAATTTGCCCATTCCCAGAGAACGAGCAGCCTTCATCTGAGAGCCGCCTACTGACTGAATTGCACCTCGATAGATCTGGGACTGATAGGCTGCAGAACGGAGTCCAATTCCGATTACTGCTGCTCTAAAAATTGGAATTCTTAATCCCAGTCTCGGCAGACCATAATTGATCAGCAAAAGCATTACCAGCAGTGGGATACTGCGGGCCAGGCGCTCATAAACTGCAACAATTCCCTGCATCACTTTATTGCCGTAAACCTGAGCAAAGGCAATTGGTAATCCAACTACTATCCCGATTAACAGACTCCAGAAGGTAAGCTGAATTGTAACCAGAGTTCCCTCTAAAAGGTAGGGGAGTGCGTCTATAATTAATTCTAAATTCTCCATAATCTGTCCTTTCTAAAAAAATTATTGTCAAAATTTGATTTCTAAACCCAATCTAAGTTAATTTAGCTTAGATTATAAACTAAAAAGGTAACTTTTTTGAATTAACTTAAAAAATAAATGGGTCCATAATTACCCCATTAATTTATAACCCAAATAATATTATATCTACTTAATTTAAATAAATCAAACCCGGACAGTATAAATTTTAAAAAGGACCTTTCCCGCCAACAATTAAGTTTTAACTCCATTAATTAGAAGCCCGGGAAAAGTCCTGTTTTTATTATGCTAATCTATTCTCAGTCAAGCTTATTCAAAATACTTCTGGATTAGTTTTTCCATGGTACCATTATTCTTTACTTTTTCCAGACCAGCGTTGATTTCTGCCAGCAGTTCTTCATTTCCCTCTCCAACAGCAATACCATATTCTTCACCTGTAATAATTTCGGCTACTACATTTACAGGATTATTCTGGCTGTAAGTTTCGGCAACCGGCTTATCAAGTACAGCTGCATCGATATTTCCATTGGCCAAATCTCTGATTACAAAGACATAGGAATCATAATTTCTGAGCTCACCTGTCAGAATCTCATCCTCAAGCAAATTATCTCTGACCCAGGTATCTCCAGTGGTACCTGTCTGGACACCAACATCATGATTACCAAAAAGAACGGTCAGATTGGCATCAGATTCCTCGTGAACCAGTACAGATTGATTGGCTGAATAATAGGGGTCAGAAAAATCAATAACTTTTTCTCTATCTGCAGTAATGGTCATTCCAGCAGCCACAATATCCAGACTACCTGAAGCCAGCCCCGGAATTAGAGAATCAAAACTAATATCCCTTACCTCTACCTCAAAACCCTGCAGTTTGGCAATTTCTTTAACTAAGTCAATATCAAAACCTACAATTTCACCATCTTCTACATATTCAAAGGGTGGAAAGCTTGCATTGGTTCCCACTACATAGCGCTGAGCCATTACACCTGTGCTAAAAGTTGCTACTGCCAACAGAACTAAAATTACTATTAAACTTTTCTTCATTTGAATTTTTCCTCCTTTAATTTAAAATTCTATCTTCTCGCTACTTTTTAATCTGCGAAATGATAAAAATATCTTAAGATTTATTATAACATAATCCTTTAGTAAGCAAAAGTATTATTTTGATTTATTTATAATTATTAATTATTTTCTTTTTTAAATACAGTCAAAATACTGTTCCAGGCTGCCTTAATGTGATCTTCAGCACATTTACGAGCTTTATCGGCATCCCCACTATTTATTGCCTCTGCTAACTCCATGTGTTCTGATAAAAATTCCTGCATTCTACCTTGACGCGAAAAACTGCTGTGGCGAAACCTGGTAGCCTGCTCAAATAATGTATCCAGAAATTTTTCTAACCATCTATTATTAGAAGCCTCTTTGATTATTCGATGAAAAGCAATATCAACCCGAATACAGCCCCGCTGATCATCATTGGCAATACAGTTTTCCAATTCTTTCGTATATTCTTTCAAAAGAGTTTTTTGTTCTTCATTTATTTTTTTTGCAGCCAGAAAAGCAGCTAAACCTTCCAGTTCTGTCCGCAGCTGGAATATGTCATCAATCTCCTTTTTAGTCTCGATTCCAGCTATAAAAACACCCTGCTGTGGGATAATATTTATTAACTCCTCCTGCTCCAACATTCGAAAAGCCTCTCTCACAGGGGTTCGACTGACATTAAGCTCATCTGCAATTTCCATTTCAGTTATTTTTTCACCAATCATCAGCTCACCTTTAAGGATTGCTTCTCGTAAAACATTATATACCTGTTTCCGCAATGGCTCATAACTATAAGAGTCAATAGAATTTAGATTAAATTTGCTCATATCTTGACACTTCCTTCTTAAATTATAATTCAACTTTTTCTATTCCAACTGCAGCTAAAAATCTTTCGAATCCCTTGTAACCGATGGGATTATTTTTATAAACACCAGCATCTTCTAAAACTTGACTAAACTTACCTGCAATTTCAACTTCAATAACTTTTTCGGCTTCCTCCTCTGTTAAATTAATTCCATGTTTTCTTTTGAGTTCAGAAACCCACTGCAGATGTTTTTCTAGTCCATCTGCTTCTTTTAATTCATCAATCCTTATTTGACCGCTTAAATAATTATAAATCACATTTAACTCATTTTTCAAACGTCCAGGCAAAATTGCTCGTCCCATTACTTCAATTAAACCGATATTTTCTTTTTTTATATGATGTAATTCCTGGTGGGGATGAAAAATTCCATCAGGATAAGCTTCACTTTTGCGATTATTACGTAAAACTAAATCTAATTCATAGCTGCTATCTTTTTTTCGAGCAATAGGAGTAATTGTATTATGAGCCTTCTGTCTGTCTTCAATTTGAGAAAAAGCCAGAATATCAAGTTCAGGATCAGAGTATTGGCGCCAGTTATCTAAAATTTTAACTGCAAGATTTATTATATCTTCTCTAACATCAGCTTTCAATCTAATTACTGACATTGGCCACTTTATCCGGCTGATTTCTACATCTGGAAAGGTTGGATGCTGATAAAATTCTTCTGCTTCTGCTTCTGCCATTGGAAAGATATGTCTTCCTCCCTGATAGTGATCATGATTTAATATAGAGCCCCCAACAAGTGGCAAATCAGCATTTGAACCTATAAAATAATGAGGAAGCTGATCAATAAAATCAAGTAAAACTGCAAATGTATTTTTATCAATCTGCATTGGTATATGCTCTTTATGAAAAACTATACAGTGTTCATTATAATAGACATATGGTGAATACTGCAGAAACCAATCTTCATTTTGTAATTTTAAAGGAATAACTCTGTGATTTTGGCGAGCAGGATGGTTTAAGCTGCCAGAAAAGCCAACATTTTCAAGACATAAATAGCATTTAGGATAATTACTCTGTTCTTCTTTTCTAGCCTTTGCAATTTCTTCAGGATCTTTTTCTGGTTTGGAAAGATTAATCGTAATTTCAATCTGGCCGTAATCACTTTCAGCCTTCCAATTTAAATCCCTGGCAACTCTTTTCTGGCGGATATAATTGCTGGCTTGAGCTAAACTATAATATTCATCTGTTGCCTTTTTAATCCCAATTTCCTCAGCTGTTTTATGAAATCTAGCGGCAACTTCTGATTGTCGTGGCATCAAAGCTCCCATAATTCTGGCATCTAACAGATCTCTTTCAGTAATATTATTATTTATTAACTCTTTTGCTGCAGCAAAATCTAACAGCTGGTCTAATAAAGCCTGAGGAGCTTCCGGAACCTCATAATCTTCAGCTGTAAGGGCTTCAGCAGGACTTTCGTTAATTTTTAAAATATCTCTGATTTGGTTTCTTGCAGCAATTCGATCCCATTTTCCTAACAAGTTGTTTACCTCACCATAAACCAATAATTTTTCAATAACCTGATTAATTTTTTCAACTTCCACTATTCACCCTCCTATCAATACAGTCAACTATTAAACCTTACAATTTAAAGCTTTACAATAACTTCTTCAGCAGCTGATTTACGCATAGCATCCATCACTTCAAGATTAGCAAAACTTTCCTCACTGACCTTGAGAGGAACTTCAGTGTCATTAATAATTGTTTCTGCAAAAGCTGTAACTTCAAGCTGATACTGAGGTCCGGTTTTTACATCTAATTTCTCTATTTCACCCTCTTTTTCAATCAAAAAATAGTTTTCTTCTTTCCAGGCAAAAAATTCTGGAATCCTGATTACTCCTTTACTTCCTATGATTTCTAAATCTTTTTCATCATGGGAGTTAATACTGTAATAAACACTGGCAAAGCGACCTCCTTCAAAATAAAGAGTACCACTGCCGCTTAAGTCAACTCCAGCTTCATTTTCTTTTTGAAAAAAGTTGGCTGCTTTTTTTGGCTTTGCCCCCATTAAATATCTTGAGATATTAACTGTATAACATCCAATATCATTTAATGCACCCCCATCAAGTTCGGCATTAGCGCGAATATCATTGCCGCGGCCACTAATATCAAAGGCAAAACTCGCCTTAATTTCTTTTATTTCACCAATTATACCATCATCAATTATTTCTTTAAGTTTAACTACAAAAGGCTGAAAGCGGTACATAAAAGCCTCCATTAGCTTAACATTGTTATTCTCAGCAGCCTGATTCATTAGTTCAGCCTCTTTTTTGTTTTTGCCGGAAAGCGGTTTTTCACATAATATGTGTTTACCGGCTTCTGCTGCTTTGATAACCCACTCTTTATGTAAAGAATTTGGCAGCGGAATATAAACGACTTCCACCTCTTGATCTGCTAAAAGCTGATCATAACCATTATAATATTTTTTTGCTCCAAATTCTTCTGCAAATTTTTTTGCCTTTTCCTGATTGCGGCTGGCAACTGCAGTTAGTTCTGAATTATCTGCTGCTAAAATTCCTGGAATCACTGCCTTACGGGCAATGTTTGCACAACCTAAAATGCCCCATTTAACTTTTTTCATTAATTATTCACTCCTGTAATAATATTTTTAAAATAAAATTATTCTAACTTTAATTAATTGCTTACTATGATTATTTCTTGAAAAAAGACTAAAATCCTCTTTAAAAATTATGCTTTTAATTCCCTAGACAAAGATAAAACCCAGCCTAATTTTTCAGACTGAGTATATCCTAAGTTATTTGATTTTTAGATTTAAATTTTTATACCTCGAACATCAAAAATAAATCTTAATATTTTACAGTTCAAATTACCCTTTAACTGAACCGGCCAACATACCTTTAATGAAGTAGCGGCCAAAAATAATATAAACTAAAAGTGTCGGCAGAGCAGTTATAATTGCACCACTCATCTGTACATTCCATTCTACAACCTGACTTCCCGCTAAATTTGTTAGAGCAACTGTGATTGGTTGACTTTGAGTATCAGTTAAGGTAACTGCAAAGAGAAATTCGTTCCAGATATTTGTAAACTGCCAGATAAAAACAACTACAAAAGATGGAATTGAAATTGGAAAAAAGATGTGGCGGTAAATACTGAAAATATTAGCCCCATCAACTTTGGCTGCCTCAGTTAAAGCGTCAGGTACATCCTGATAATAATTTCGGAACATTAAAGTTGTGATCGGTAACCCATACACTACATGGACTAAAATTAATCCTGGTATAGATCCATATAAGCCAATTGTCTGCATAAATTGAACCAGTGGAAATAATATACTCTGGTAGGGAATAAACATTCCAAATAAAATTAAAGCAAAAAGAGTATCTGAACCTTTAAACTTCCAGTGAGATAATACATAACCATTTAAAGATCCTAAGATCGCAGAAAATAAAGTGGCTGGAATTACCAGATAAAAACTGTTAAGTACATTGGGAGCCAATTTAGCAAAAGCCTCTTTAAAACCTTCAATTGAAATTGATGACGGCAGCTGCCACATAGTATTAATCGATACTTCTGAAAAACTTTTTAAACTGGTAGATATTAAAACATACATTGGAATCAGAAAGAATATTGCAAAGACAATTAAAACAGCATATCTTGTTATCTTTTCTTGTGTGGTCATTTTATCATCCATTGCTTACTCCTCCTTAAAACTATTGACCAGGTAAGGGATAATCAGCAGTCCGACCATCATCAGCAGAACAATCGCAATTGCTGAACCAGTTGAATAACGATTAGACCTGAAGGTCGCTTCAAACATATAAACTGCAGGTATATCTGTAACATTATTTGGTCCACTACCTGTCATTGCATAGATTAAAGCAAAGGCTTTAAGTGAAACATGAGCCAGAACTATAATCGCCGAAAGAGTAATTGGCTTTTGAATAGGAAATAATATTTTGGTGAAAATCTGCCACTTACTGGCACCATCAATTCTTGCAGCTTCAATTAACTGCTGATCAATTCCCCTTAGACCAGCAAGCCACATAGCCATTGTATAACCAGAGTACTGCCAGATAGCTGCAATTATTACAGCTATTAAAGCAACGTTAAAGCCTAGAAAACTATTTGTGCTGGTAAACCAGCCCCACTGCAGATTTTGCAGACCAAGCTGCTCAAAAAGCAGGTTTATTCCACGCGGATTATTTGGCAGACGTCCAGGAGCAAAAATCCAGCGCCAGACTGTACCAGTTACAACAAAGGAAATCGCCATAGGAAATAAATAAAGGTTTTGAAAAAAGTATCCTCCCCTAGGCTTATTATTTAAAATTAATGATAATAAAATTCCAATAGCTAAACAGCCTATAATGAAAAATAAAGTAAAATAAAGTGTATTCCAAAGATCTGTTTGAAATCTTGACTCTGTAAATAAACTAATATAATTTTCTAAGCCTACATAATCTTTAGCTTTTCTCATAAAATTAGCAAAAGTATCCCAATCAAGCATTGATATTTGTACACTGCGGCTGATAAAACCATAAACAAATATTGCTAAAGTAATTATTGATGGTGATAAAATTGCAATTGAAGTAAGTGATTCCTGATGTTTTCTTTTCATTTTTATCACTCCATAAATAAATCTTCCCCTCCCGCTTAATTACAGGAGGGGAGATATTACATTCTCTAATTTGTTTTTAAATTATTAATAATTTTTACTGAACATATTCTTCATGATTTTTCTGGAAGTTTTCAAATGCTTCATCTACATCACCAGTTGTGATAAATTCATTGATAGTATCATTTAAAGCAGTAATGAATCCTTCAGGAGCAGCAGAACCATGAGCGATTGAGGGTGATAAGGTATCTTCAGCAAAATCTTCCATTGCACTTGTTAGATAAGGATCATATTTACTCTTATCAGCATCCAAACGAGCAGGAATTGAACCTTTAATTGGGTTAAATGTATCCTGTCCTTCTACAGATGCAATAGTTTTTAACCATTTTTTAGCATTTTCAGGATTTGGAGCACCTTTTGGTAGACCAAATGTATCTGTAATTACTATAAAGGTTCCCTCTGATTCTGGTACAGGCATCCAGCCAAATTCTTCACCAGGTGTCCAGCCTAAGGTTTTCATATAACCTTCTGCCCAGTCACCCATAATATTAAATCCAGCCTCACCTTCATGCATTATTTGAGTTGCATCCTGCCAGGTAAGAGCAGAGTGATCTTCATTGACATACTGCATTATATCATTGAAATGGACAAGTGCTTCTCTAACTGCTGGATCATCAGCAGCTGTATTTCCATTCCAAAGACCATTATAGCCATCAGGACCTAAAGTTGACACTAATAAAGATTCAAAAATCTGAGTTGCAGGCCACTTATTAGTATCACCTAATGAAAGTGGAACTACCCCAGCTTCATCTAATTTAGCTAATGCTTCTTTAAAGCTGGCTAAATCTGTTGGAGGTTCAACATTATTTTCTTCAAGTACTGCTTTGTTATAAAACATTATATTTGAACGATGTACATTAACCGGAACAGAATAATATTCGCCTTCATAAGAAGACATTTCTAAAATCTGTTGATTAAACTTGTCTTTTACTCCCCATTCTTCCAGCAAACCAGTAATTGGTTCCATCAATCCTGTTTCAACATAGGTATTAACTAATTCTGCACCCCCATGAACCTGGAATGAATCTGGAGGATTTCCACCAACCATTCTAGTTTTAAGTACAGCCTTAGCATTAGAACCAGCACCACCAGCAACTGTAGCATTAATGACTTCAACATTAGGATAATTTTCATTAAACAGTTCAATTAAAGCATTTAGACCTTCTTCTTCTCCACCACCGGTCCACCAGCTAAAAATTTCAACTTCTCCATTTTGAGCCATTGCTGAAAAACTTGAGACAAAAAGCAAAGCCACCATTAATAAAATACTCAACAACATACTTTTTCTAAATAACATTTCTCTGTCCTCCTTATTTTTTTATTCAGACTTCAACAAATGTTTAATCAGTTTATCAAAATAATATGAACCTATCACCTCCACAAATTTTTCTTGGTTTGTAAATTATAGTAATTAAGATATATTTTTTTAAAAAACTTCATCCAATAATATTATATCATATATATGAGAAATTAAAAGATTATTTTGAAAATTGTTTATAAGTTATAAGAATTTAAAATAAAATAAAAAACCCAGCTTTTTTGTAGAGAAATTTATCTACTTATAAGCTGGCTTTATGTAATGAGAAAAATTAATTAATTTCAAGAATTCGTACTATACTCTTGATTCAACTTTTTTCATTGCTTCAATAATCATTTCTTCCGTTACTTCTATTGGCATTTTCAACATTACTGTATCATTCACAGACTTAGCAGCGGTTTTTTTTAAATTATCTTCTGTAAAAGGAATCCCTAATCCTTTAAATGATGGCTCTAAACCTAGTTCATTGAAAAACTTGATTACATCATCTATATATTCTTCTGCCTTATCTTCTAAATAGAGCTGAACAATAATTCCATAACCAACTTTTAATCCATGCAAAAGATCATGTGATTCCTCTATAGAAGTCATTCCATTATGAATTCCATGGGCTGCTGCACCTCTAGAAGTGTTCTGACCCAAACTCTGTATAATAGTGGTTAGATATATATTTAAATCAATAATTTCCTTTAATTCATCTCCCAGTTCATTATTCTCGCACTGTTCAACAGCAATAATAGCTTCTTCTCTCATTTTATTATATAAAATTTCAGCTAAGTTCATAGCAACTACTGTTTCTAAACTCGGATTAGCGATTCCACTTTCTACAGCCTTACCTTCATACCATTTAGCCAGAGAATCTAAAATTCCTGATTTTAAATATTTAGCAGGTGCTTCTGCAATAATTTGCGGATCTACCATTACCAGGCGTGGATTTTGTGTCATAAAATAGTCTTTTTCAAACTGGCCATCTTCTGTATAAACTACAGCAAAGGCTGATCCAGCAGCACAGGTAGCTGCAATAGTTGGAACAGCTGCAACCGGAAGTCTCATGTCTTCAGCAGCAGCTTTGGCAGTATCAATTGCCTTTCCACCACCAACTCCAATAATTAAATTTGCTTTCATTTTTTTTGCCTTTTCTTTAATAATATTAATGTTGGACTGAGAAACCTCACCTTTAAAAATATTTTTTTCCCAATAGATATTATTTTCATCTAAAGAAGCAATCAGGTCTTTTTCTGCCGCATTTAAAGCTCTTACACCACCACTAATTAGAACTCTTCCCCCCCACTCACTGACATAAGCTCCAGCTTTTTTTAAAATACCTTTTTCATTAATATACTGAGCAGGTGCAGCTTGAAGATAAGCTGTCTGGGGATCTAAACGATTTTCTTTAGTCATTATTTTCACCTCTATCTAATAATTTATTTTTTAAGTTGAATATTTATTTGCTAATAACCTTTCAATTCTAAATTATTGATTATATTATTAATACTAATCCATACCAATATAAGCTCCCTTTGCTGCAGGAACTGCATGACGAACATAAAGTCCTAAAGTTCCACTGTTAAATTTAAACTTAGGCTTTTTCCATTTTTCTTTACGTACTGCTAATACCTTATCAATTTCTGCAGCCGATTTTTCTTCTCCATTCAGACCAATGATATTTAGTTTTCGTCCCGGAATATCAATTTCTATTAAGTCTCCATCTTCAACTAAAGCAATTGGCCCGCCATCAACAGCTTCTGGAGAAACATGTCCGATAGCTGGGCCTCGAGTTGCCCCAGAATATCTTCCATCTGTGATTAAGGCTGTAGAAGTATTTAATACTTCATCTGAAGCTATTGCCTCACTGGTATAAAACATTTCCGGCATTCCACTTCCTTTAGGACCTTCATAGCGTATAATTACAGCATCACCAGAAACTATATCACCTGATAAAACAGCATCTAAAGCTTCTTCTTCAGTATCATAAGCTTTAATTCTGCCTTTGAATTGATGCATTTGAGGATCAACTGCTGAATGTTTAACCACAGCTCCCATTGGAGCCAAATTACCTTTAAGTACAGCTAAGGATCCTTCATCATTAATTGGAGATGAAGCTGGGTAAATTACATCATTTGGCAAATTTTTAGGTGCTTCACTTTTCATATAATCTAGATAGCTAAATTTATCAAGTTCTTCTAAGTTTTCTGCCAGAGTTTTTCCGGTAACTGTAATCTGATCTAAATGCAAATAATCTTTTAATTCTTTCATCACAGCCGGCAGCCCGCCTGCATACCAAAAATAGTGAGTTGGGTATTTACCACTTGTTTTTATGTTTGCAATAAAAGGTATCTTACGATGAATTTCATCAAATTGATCTAATTCTATTTCGATTCCAAACTCGTGTGCAATAGCAGGAATGTGTAAAAGGGCATTTGTTGAGCCACCAATTGCAGCATGAATCATAATAGCATTTTCAAAAGATTTACGGGTGACTATATCAGAGGGTTTTATTCCCTTCTTGACTAGATCTACTAAATAATGACCTGCCTCTTTTGTCATAATCTCTAGAGCTGGACTGGTTGAAGGAATTAAAGCAGCTCCAGGCAACGCTAAACCAAGTGCTTCAGACATTAACTGCATAGTAGAAGCAGTTCCCATAAACTGACAAGCACCACAGCTTGGACAGGCTGAATACTGATACTGTTTAAACTCTTCTTCGGTAATTTCACCTCTTTTGAGATCTGCAGAATAAGTTCCAATCATTTCTAAAGTTAAACCAGCTGGCCCAGGTGCCATTGAACCTCCTGGTATATGAATCGCAGGAAGATTGAGTCGTAAAATAGACATCAGATGGGCAGGCACCGACTTATCACAGCTGGAAAATAAAGCAATCCCATCATAAGGTGCTGCCATTGCCTGAATTTCAACCATATTTGCTATCATTTCTCTGGAAACTAATGAATAGTTCATACCATCATGTCCCTGAGCAATGCCATCACAAATATCTGAGGTTGTCATTCGACTTCCCATAACATCAATTTTTTTAAGTTCATTTTTTAGTGTACTTACATATTTATCTAAATGAAAACTTCCTGGATGACCATTACCATAAGTATTGGCAATTATAATCTGCATTTTATCTAAGTCATCTGCAGTCCAGTCCATTCCCATTCTCAAAGCATCTATTTCTGCTCCCTGTTTTCTTATTTTTTGACTTCTAAGCAATAAAATCATCTCCTCATTAGCCTTAATAATTTATTTTAAATAAAGCTAACTTTATTTATCATAATTATCTCATTAAATTTGGTATAAACATTACAATTTGTGGAAAAGCAATCAATAAAGCTAAAACTGCAAGTAGGGTAAATAAAAACGGTAAAATAGATTTAACCAGATCCTCTAAAGTAATATCAGCTACTCCAGTCGCTACATACAAAACTGTTCCGACAGGAGGGGTAATTAGGCCAATACCTAAGTTGATTGACATAATTACTCCAAAATATACTGGATCAATTCCTACCTGACGCATTACAGGTAGTAAAATAGGCGCTAAAATTAACATTGCAGGAGTTAAATCCATTACAAAACCAACTAAAAATAATAATACATTTGTTATTAATAAAATTCCAATAGTAGAATCAGTTAAAGAGGTTAAAAGTTCTGCTAATTCAAAAGGCACTCTAGCTACAGTTAATAACCAAGCAGTTACCATTGCCATTCCACATAAGAAAAGAACTATCGCTGTTGTTTTAGCTGTTGCCAATAAAATACCTGGTAAATCTTTAACAGTTACTTCTTTATACACAACCAATGCTAAAATTAAAGATACAAATGCTGCTACAGCACCAGCTTCAGTTGCTGTAAAAACTCCTCCTAAAATACCTCCAACAACTAAAAAAGGAATAGTTAAAGCAAGAACAGCTTCTTTAAAAGTTTCCCATAATCGAGAAAGTGTAAATTTTTGTACCTTTTCTGCTTCAACAATATGCCCATAACCATGTTTTTTAGTAGTATAATATGTTGTTGCCATTAAAGACAGCCCTACTAATATACCAGGTATAATTCCTGCCATAAAAAGCTGAGCAATTGAAGTGTTTGTAATAATTCCATAAAGTATAAATGGAATACTTGGTGGAATAATAATTCCAATTACAGCAGATGACGCGGTTATTGCTGCAGAATACTCTGCAGGATAATCCTGCTCGATCATTGGTGGAATCAACAGTCCACCAATTGCCGCTGTATCAGCAATCGCCGAGCCAGAAATTCCTCCGAAAAACATACTGGCTAAAATGTTAACATGGCCCAAGCCACCAGTAATATGTCCAACTATTGCATCAGCAAAGTTTACTAATCTTTTAGCAATTCCTCCATGATTCATTACTTCTCCCACAAACATAAAAAACGGAATAGCCAGAAGCGGAAAACTATTCATACCAGATATCATTTTAGATGGCAAAACCATAAACTGTAAATCCATAGCTTTCATTAAAGCAATATTTGATAATCCAAGTGCAAAAACAACCGGAATTCCTGTTAATACAAATAAAAACAATGTTCCTAAAAATAACCAAAGCATTATTCCACACCCCTACTTTCATCCAAAATATCAAACTTCTCTTTTTCATCTTTTATATACAGTTCAATATGCTTTTTTATTTTTGATAAATTAATTAATATCATAATAAAACCACTAAATGGCACAATAGAATATACTAAGGTCATTGGAATATAAAGAGCAGGAGACACATTTGTTGCTGAAGTTGCTACAATATATCCATAATATGTTATAATAGCTAAAACTGCCATTATTAAAAGATCTGAAATAATACTAATTATGTTCTGAGCCTTGGCAGATGGTATTTTAGCAATAACAAAATTTAAACCTACATGATCATCACTACCATAAGCCATTACTGCGCCTAAAAATGAAATCCATATAAAAATAAATCTTGATAATTCATCTGCCCAACCAAGTGAGTTATTTAAAACAAAACGACTAAAAACATTTGTTCCGACAATTGCAAACATTGATAGCGTTAAAATAATAAGAATAAATTTATAAATGCTAAAAAAAATATTAAAAATTTTATTATATTCCATATTTATCACCCCTTTTAATCTCAAAATAAATCTGCTTATTCAATATTAGATTTTAAAAAATTAATTACAAACACAAAAATTTAGAAATAAGAGGGAGATAATCTCCCTCTTATTAGTTAGTTTAATAATTATTGTTGAGCTTGAAATTCTTCAACCTGCTGCTGTACAGATTCAACTAATTCTGCACCAATTTCATCTTTAAATTGATCATATACAGGCTGAACTGCTTTCTGGAATTCAGCTTTTTGCTCAGGAGTTAAAATAGTAACTTCCATAACATCTTTCAATTTATTTAAGTATTCAGCATTCATAGCCCTATTAGTTTTTCTATTGTGATGCTTAGCTTCAATAGCTGCTACTTTTACAACCTGCTGTAAATCAGTAGGTAATTTATCATAGAACTGCTTAGACATCATAAGTACAAAAGGTGAATATACATGGCCTGTGTCTGTTGTGTAATCTTGGACTTCAAAGAAGTTCTGGAGATAAATTGTCCCCCATGGATTTTCCTGGCCATCAACAACACCCTGCTGCATAGCGGAGAATAATTCACCAAATGCCATAGGTGTAGGATTAGCTCCCATTTCTTTCCAAGCAGCTAAATGCATAGGATTTTCCATTGTTCTAACTTTTAAACCTTTAACATCTTCTGGAGATTCAACAGGTCTCTTACTATTTGTCAGCTGACGGTATCCATTTTCCCAATAAGCTAAACCTACAAGACCTTCATCTTCAAGCTGTTTTAATAGATTCTGTCCAACTGGACCATCAAGAACATAATCTGCTGCTTCATGAGTTGGAAATAAGAATGGAAGATCAAATACTTTAAATCCATTTACAAATGGAGCAATCGGTGCAGTAGATGGACAAGTCATCTGCTGTGTACCCATTTGTAAAGCTTCCATCATTTCTCTATCATCACCAAGCTGGCTTGAATGATAAAGGTTAACTTCAATTTTACCATCACTTCTTTCTTCTACTAATTTTTTAAAGTATTCTAAAGACATATACTGAGCTGATTTATCATTCAGACCAATCCCAGCATTAATTGTGTACTCAGCCGCCAATGAAGTTACTGAAAAAGTTAAAAGCAATAAAAGAACAAGTGATAAGTTAATCATTAATTTTTTTCTCAAGATAATTCCTCCTAATAATTTTTTAATAATAATTTTTGATAATCTAAGTAATTAAATATTAAGACTTTACAACACAACATACAATAGGTACTAAATGCCATTCATTCTGACTTTTTTATCACCTCCATAAATTAAAATTTAAAGGGCTTATAGAGAATTATAAACTTGCTCCTAATTTTCTTATTTATCTTCATATACCCACAATCCTGTAGCAGGATTATTGATATAAAAGATCTCTTCTCCATCAACATTATTAAAACCATTTTCTAAGCTATCCAGTTTATATTTATTAGTAATTTCTTGATAATCTAAATAATTAAAATTTACAGCTTCTACTTCTTGGCGACTTAATTTTTGAGAAGCAAGTAAAATTTTAAATCTACCTTCAGATGAGCCGTGAATTAAATGCGCAGCTGCAGATAAATTTTCCTGTAAATCTTGATTATTATGAAGGCTTTCTAGTGTTTTTCCAGTCCCTCTGTAACCATATTTTCTAATCAATTTATCTATAATTTCATCTTCTCCAAATTTTTGAACCCCAGGTGCTATAATTATTAACTCACCATCATCAGCAATTGCCATTCGCGTTCTATAAATGGCCTTTGCTCCAATCCAAGTGCTTTTAAACTTATCTTTTTTTAGATAAACAACAATCTTTTTAGGCTCTCTTTTAAGTTTTATTATGTTTTCCTGCTGACTTAAAGCAACAGCTTTTTCAAATGTCTCTCTGCGGCTGCCGGTAAATATACCTTTAATCTCAGTTAGGCCAGTCTTTTTATCACTAACAGCAGAATTAACTGTCATTAGATAAAGCAATGGCAATTCATCTAAAAAATTTTTTTGGCAGTAATCATAAAGCTTTCTAACAGGTGAGTGATCTTTTCCCATAATTTTTTCCATACCGGAAAGAGCGCCTAAAAAATGCGATTTATTAATGATTTGATCACCACCACAGCCAACAACAATATTTTTAGTGTAATTGGCCATGCCTACCACCTCATGTGGTATCACCTGGCCTAAAGAAATTATTAAGTCATATTTATTAGAAAATAAATGTTTATTAACTTCTACAGGCAAAGCTTCAATCAACTCTCCATCTGAAAATGTTTCCATCTTGTCTGCCGGAATTTCTCCAATTTCAATAGTTTCAGTTCTCCAGTTATGTTCCAAAAAACATTCAATTGGAATATCTCCAAACATTGACTTCAAGGATTGAGCATCCATCGGATCATGAGTTCCAGAAGCTGGCAAAATATCTATATTATCAATTTTTTTTTCTAAGAAAAAATATAATTTTTGCGTAATTACCCCTAAACCTGATGATTTTCTTGTATAGTCTGGTGGAATTAACAAGATGTTTTCTTTTTTATTTTTAATAATTAATTCAGCCAAATTTTTTAAATATTTTTCTTGACTAATTACTTCAGTTTCTATTTTTTTCATTTTATTCGCCCCTCGTATAACTTAGAAGATCTTAATTCTATATTTTAATTACCATTCAGCAATTGTTCCATCTTCATTACGCCAAAGAGGGTTTTTCCATTCATGTGATTCTTTGGCTTTGGTGCAAACTAGTTCTTCATCAATTTCAATTCCTAACCCTGGTGAATCTGGAATATGAGCATAACCATCTTTATATTTAAAAACTGCTTTGTTCACTAAATAATCCAGAAGATCATTTCCCTGATTATAATGGATACCCAGACTCTGTTCCTGGATAAATACATTAGAAGTTACAGCGTCAATTTGTAAACTTGCAGCTAAATTAATTGGGCCTAATGGCGAGTGAGGAGCTACTGCAATATCATAAGCCTCTGCCATTGCTGCTATTTTTTTAACTTCTGAAATTCCACCCGCATGTGATAAATCTGGTTGAATAATATCAACTTTATTTAGTTCAAATACTTTTTTATAGTCCCAACGACTAAATAATCTTTCACCCAGAGCAATTGGAATACCAAAAGTTTCCATATTAGCTAATGCTTCAATATTTTCTGAAAGAACTGGTTCTTCAATAAACATTAAACGAAAAGGCTCAAGTTCTTTAAATAATATACGGGCCATCCCTTTATGAACTCGTCCATGAAAATCTACTGCTATTCCAAAGTCTGAACCAACTTGATCTCTTATTGCTGCTACTCTAGCAACAGCCTGATCTATTTTTTTATAACTATCTATGTAATGAAGTTCTTCTGTACCATTCATTTTTATCGCAGTAAAACCAGCATCTTTTTTTTTCTGTGCTGCCTGAGCCACATTATCCGGACGATCTCCACCGATCCAAGAATAAACTCTAACTTTATCTCTTACCTTACCACCAAGAAGTTCATAAACAGGCTGTTGAAGATATTTACCTTTTATATCCCATAAAGCTTGATCAATTCCCGCGATAGCACTCATTAAAACCGGACCACCTCGATAAAAAGCTCCACGATATAATGTCTGCCAGATATCTTCTATCTCTAAAGGATTTTTCCCAATTATATAATCTTTCATCTCTTCTACTGCAGCTTTTACTGTAGCAGATTTCCCTTCAACAATCGGCTCCCCCCAACCAATAATTCCTACATCAGTTGAGATTTTAAGAAAAAGCCAGCGAGGTGGTATTCGAAATAATTCTAAATTAGTTATTTTCAAAATTATCAACCCCTGAAAAATAATTTATACAATCATCTTTTATTTACTTATTAATAATATATACTGATATTGGATATTTAATATGTGATATATCAGATATATTAAAATTTTTATTTTTGAAAATTAGATTAAAATTTATTATTAATTTTCTTTCTATTTTTAATATTATAACAATTAATGAATTATTGCAAATTTTTTTATTTAAGCTCTCTTTTTGATTTCTGCATCTTCAGCAATTTCAACGCGATCAAGATGTCTAAATAAAATATTATATGCTTTTTCTTTGTCTTTTTCCAGAATACAATCAATCAAATCTATGTGTTCCTGTCTTGAAGTTTCAGAACGCTGATCATTTAAATAGCTAAAAAGCATAGTAAAATGATTAATCATCTTTAAATAACTATCAATTAAATAATTGTTATGTGAAGCAAAAACAATTTCTTTATGCAGTTGACTATCAAAAACACTAAAATGTTTATGATGACTTTTAAGAAATTTGTCTTTGAGTTCGACAATTTTTTCTTTATCAATCTGTCCAAAATAATTATTTAAACAATAAAGTTCATGCATTTTACGAACTTCTAAAATATCGTTAACCTCTGCCTCAGAAAAATTCTTTACGAAAAAACCAACTCTTGGTTTGTTTTCCACCAAATCCTCATTTGCTAACCTTCTCAAAGCGTCACGAACTGGCATTAAAGAAATACCATGCTCCTCAGCAATCCGCCTCGTATTAAGCTGTTCTCCTAATTCTACTTCTCGATTTAAAATCTGTTCTTTGATCAATGTATAAACTTGATCAGTTAAGCTTTTTTTATTAATAACCATAATAACACTTCCTATATATTTCTGTGATATATCAGATGCTCTATATTACATATTCAACACTGACAAAAAAATTCCTGCAAAAAAATAAACTTTTTTAATAAACCCGCATGTTTTCTCGTAGATAATCATAGATTTTACGTGCTGTTTTACCGCTGATACCATCAACTTCCTTAAGCTGCCAAATCTTTGCCTCCCTAATTTTAGCAAGTGAGCCAAAATGCTGTAGTAATGCATTTCTCCTGGTTTCTCCCACTCCAGGAATCTCATCTAGCATAGAGTGAGTCAACCTCCGTGATCTAAGTTTGCGGTGATAGCTAACAGCAAAGCGATGTGCCTCATCTCTTATCCGCTGCAGCAGCTGCAGAGTTGGAGTATGGTGCGGCAGAGTAATTGGTTCACTTTCCCCTGGCATAAATATTTCTTCTTCTCTTTTTGCCAGTCCAATGATTGGTAAATCTTCTATTCCTAATAACTCTAAAATTTCATAAGCCGCATTTAGCTGGCCTTTACCACCATCAATTAATATCAAGTCTGGCAGTTTTCTGTCTTCACGCAATAGTCTGGCATAACGACGTTCGACCACTTCCTTCATGCTGGAAAAATCATCAGGGCCCTCAACAGTTTTGATTTTAAAACGGCGGTAATCCTGTTTTGATGGCCGACCATTTTTAAAAACTACCATCGAAGCTACTGAATCCGTCCCCTGAATATTAGAAATATCAAAACCTTCAATATGATAAGGATCATTTTCCATTCCTAATATTTTTCCTAGCTTTTCAACTGCACCTGAAGTTCTCTGCTTCTCATATTTGCTGCGGATATCTTCTTTCTTTAGGTTCTGTTCAGCATTGCGCTCAGCCATCAGCAGCATTTTTTTCTTATCCCCTTTTTGAGGATATTGAATGCTCACATTTTTCCCTTTAAAATCTGCTAATCTCTCAGCCAGGAGTTCCTGATAATTGATTTTTGTATTTAAAAGCAGCTCATCTGGAATTCCAGCTGCCTGCTCATAATACTGCTGCAAAAATGAAGCCATAGTTTCTTCTTTACTTTCTTCCGCAGTTCCCTGAAGTATAAAATACTCCTGCCCAATTAAACGGCCATTTCTCACTAAAAGCAGTTGAGCACAAGCATTATCTTCTTCTCCCTGGACTAAGGCAGCTACATCCTGATCAATATTCTTATCTGTCATTACCTTTTGGCTTTCACTTAATTTCTTAAAGGCTTCAAGGGCATCTCGAAAACGGGCAGCCTTCTCAAAATTTCTTTCTGCTGCAGCTTCTTTCATCTTTTTTTCAACCTGCTGCTTTAATTCTGTTTGTCGTCCAGATAAGAAAAGACAGACCTGGTCAATTAATTCGTGATAATCTTCTTTACTAACCGCACCAATACAGGGACCCAGGCATTTATCTATATAATAATTTAAGCAGGGACGATCTTCCGGCTCATCAGCCTTTAACTCTTTTTTGCAGCTTCTGAGCTTAAAAATATCCTTAATTACATCCAAAGTTTTATATATTGCATCAACATCAGCAAAAGGTCCAAAATATTCTGCACCATCATTTTTTACAATTCTGGTTTTAAAAACTCGAGGAAAATCCACATTTTTGGTTACCTTTATATAAGGATAAGTCTTATCATCTTTAAGCCGAATATTAAATTTAGGCTGGTGCTTCTTGATCAGATTTGCCTCTAAAATATAGGCTTCTACCTCTGTATCAGTCATTATATAATCAAAATCATCTATATATTTAACCAGCATTCTGGTTTTATATGTCTGATCATTTTTACGAAAATATGATCTTATCCGGCTGCGGAGAGATTTTGCCTTGCCAACATAAATAATCATTCCAGTTTCATCTTTCATCAGATAAACTCCAGGTTGGCGGGGTAACTCCTTCAGCTGAGCTTCGATGTGTTCTTTTCTATTTTCATTGTCTGTCATTTTCTTTGACCCTCCTCGGGGCAAGCCCTCGAGGATTCCTGCTTCTTAGAAGTGGTAACCCACCATCTCCACAGGCTTAAAATCCTGTTAGCCCAACAGTATATCCTCTAACTTGCCTTTTGCATTTTTAA